>Ga0207700_10000240_pt1 | contig 32773 bp, 19 predicted proteins | sample LARL82metaG_FD_184348 | JGI IMG/M metagenome (GOLD analysis project Ga0207700, IMG submission 184348) | Corn, switchgrass and miscanthus rhizosphere microbial communities from Kellogg Biological Station, Michigan, USA - LAR L8-2 metaG... | ecosystem: Host-associated > Plants > Roots >...
CCGCAACGGGCAGGGCAACCCGCCCGAATGGGTCAGGCGGATGGCGGCACGCCGCCGCAAGACCCTCGTCGTCTGCCGCGCATGCCACGAGGGCATCCACAGCGGAAGCCCCCCACGGCAATCACGATGAGCACTGGAGAGCCGAGATGCTCGGAAAACGAGCAAGTCCGGTTCGGAGGGAGGCCGTCAGAAAAGGGCCAATACGGCACCTCGCTGGCGGCCCACCCTACGTCACGCCGGGATCTGCGGGAGCCCGGGGGTGAAATTCCCCCGGGCCACCCGACCCTGGCTTGGCGTCGCGTCGAACTCGTTTCCCGCTCAGCCTGCAGAGGTCGGTCGGCGGTCGAGGGCGGTATGTCACCGGAGGTCAGCGGTAGCCCAGCTCCGCGGCCAGCTCTTTGACGGCCGGCATCAGCTCCGCGCCGTCGGAGCGCCAGCTCACGGCGCCGTCGAGGGTCTGAGGCACCCGCCACTTTGTCGGGTAGTCGGCGCCTCCGAACATGAAGACATCGCTTCCCAGGGAAGCGTTCGCCGGGCCAGGGCGAAGGTACGGGGAGCCTTCCGGATGCCGCATCGCCTCAACCGCCGACCCGTCGGTCCGCAGGCCCAGCCACTCGGCGAACGACGCTAGGCACCCGCGGTCGCCCTCGAGGACGTCCTCACCCTTGATCCGTCGTTGCTGGTCGTCGGGGACGGCAGCGAGAAAGTCCGCGATGTTCCGGTTCAGGACGAGCCACGCCCGCTGCGGGTCGGGGACGTCTCCGGAGGCGCCCGATTCGTCGACGGGGAACGAGGCCAGGTGCGCCAGCCAGTCCGACGACGGGTCCGTCCCTATGCCACGTTGGGCCAAGCTCGTCATCACCGTCTCGCCGTATGTCCGGGGATGGCCGGTCAGGTGGACGAACCCAGCGTTCGGGAACATCTCGCGGACCCGCTGCAGGATGGCCTGGCTGTAGACGTAGCTAGGACTTCGCTCCAGGATGACGCGGGGCGCCACCCGCTCGGCCAGCTGCTCCAGCACGAGCCCGGTCGTGACGTTCGCCCGTCGCTGGAGCCACCCGCGCGCTTCGAGGGCGGTCTGCTCGGTCTGCCCGCCAAAGCAGAGCTCAGCCACCGCGCGGACCAGACCGTGGTCCATCTCGAAGCTCTCGGTCCGGCAGAGCCGCAGCCACTCGCGGACCGTCTCGGTACGGAGGAGGTGGAGCTCGGGCAGCGCGTAGGCGTCCGGGTGCTGGCCGAGCATCGCGGCGACTAGCCAACTGAAGGTGCACGGCGGGCTGAGGATGAACACCGGCTCTCGGCCGGCCGGGTGCTTGCCCACGTCGAACCTCTCCACCGTCGGCACCGTCACCGGTAACCGAAGGAGCGGGCTAGCTCCCGCACCTCGGGGAAGAACCCGCGTCCGTCGGTATGCCACTCCAGCGGGTCGTCGAGGTTCTGCGGCGCGCCCCGACTCGGTCGCAGGCCGGGCCGCTGCAGGAAGTAGAAGTCATTGCCCCACCGTGCGTTGGGCGGGCCGATCCGCGCGAAGGGCGACGACTCGGGGTGCAAAGTGCCACGGATCGACTCACGATCGGTGTCGAGACCGAGTCGACTCGCGACCTCGGTCATGGTGCGCGCGGGCTCCCGGACAAGGTCCTCGGCGCGGATCCTGAGCCACTGGTCGTCCGGGATCCCGCTGAGGAACGTCATCACGGTACGGTTCAGCACGTACCAGCCGCCCTGCGGGTCAGCGGGCCGCCGGCGGGCGTCGCGCGGAGGGCCGGCGTCGGGGTAGGGGAAGAAGGCCAGGTCCTCGATCCATTGGGGTGCGGTCCTGGCCACGTCCTCACCGGGTCCGGGCAGGGTCAGCTGTCCGAGGTAGGTGAGGACAGACCTGCAGTAGGCGCGCGGATGGCGCACTAGGTGGATGAACTTGGCCGTCGGGAAAAACACGTGCGCCCGGCGCACATTGCTCAGCTGGAACGCCATGTTCGGGCTTTTGTCCACCAGGTGGCAGGGGTAGACGTGCCCGGCCAGCTCTTCGAGGAGCATCCCGGACGTGTACGACGCTCGGCGTCGGACCCAGCCCGCAGCGGACACGATGGCGGACTCGGTCTGCTCGCCGTAGCAGATCTGGGCCACCGCCCGAAGCATCCCGTCAGCCATGTGGAACGTCTCCCCGGCAACGGTCTGCAGCCAGGCGGCGACCGTGTCCTCCCGGAACACGTGGGTCTCGGGCAGCCCGTACAGCTGCGGGTGCCCGCCGAGCATCGCGCAGGCCACTGACGACATCGAACGAGGCGCGGCCAGTACGAAGACCGGGGCGGCGGCCTCGGTCACGGGGTGGACACCCGCAGCTTCTGGTCGTTGTCCGCACCCAGCGATCCCTCGATGTCGGACCCAGCGGCGTCGGACGGCGCGGCGTGCGACGCCGCCTCGAGGGCCTCGGCCAGGTCGGCGACGGTGGGTCGTTCGAACAGGTGCCGGAGCGGGATGTCCACCTGCAACGTCTCGCGCAGCCTCGCCACCAGTTGCGTTGCCAGCAGGGAGCTGCCCCCGAGGTCGGTGAAGAAGTTGTCGACGACCCCCACGCCGCCCACGCCGAGGGTTCGTTGCCAGACCTGGGCGATCGACTTCTCCAGGGCGGTGCGGGGGGCGACGTATGGGGTGGCGAGGTCCGGGCGGGAGTACATCTGGCCGAACTCGTCGGCACCTGCAAGGCCGCCCTCACCCGGGGCCGCGAGGCTGGTCCACTGCTCGCGCCGCCGTTGCAGGTCACCGGTCGAGACGACGATCTGGGGGACCATCGCCGACGCCAGGATGCGTGAAAAGGCGTCCCGGCCCTCGTGGGGGTAGATCGACAAGGCCTCGGGGTCCGGGACCGCGTCCTCGGCGAAGTTCCAGGTGTCCCAGTTGACGCTCACCCAGGGAATTCCGGTTGTCTCGCTGTTGCGCTGGGCGAACACATCCATGAAGGCGTTGGCCCCCGCGTACGCGACGTAGCCGACGCCCGCCAGGACCGAGGACACGGATGAGACCAAGACGACGAAGTCGACCGTCCGCTCGCGGAGAGCGTGCTCCAGCGCTATCAGGCCGTGGACCTTCGACCGGAACTGCCTCTCGCAGGTCTCGGCGGTCGCCTCGCCGATGCCGAAGAAGCCGTCCGTGCTGACGTTCCCGGCCGCGTGGACCACCCCGTGCAGCGCGCCGAAGCGCTCGTAGGTCTGCTCGACGACCGACGCCAGCTCACCCTCGGCGGCGACGTCGGCCGCCAGGACGAGCAGCTCCGCGCCCGCGTCCTGGAGGGCGCGCAGCCGGACGATCTTCGTCGACGTTGTGTCGCCCGGCTCGTGGTCGGCGATCCAGGCGTCCCACTCCTCCTCTGGCGGGAACTCCGAGCGGGAGACCAAGACGAGGCGGGCGTGCGCGTCGACGGCGAGCTCTGCGGCTAGCTCGAGCCCGACCTGGCCCAGACCGCCCGTGATCAGGTAGACCCCCTCCCAGCGGAGACTGACGCTCGTCGCGTCGCTAGGCTCCAGGCGCACCGGCTCGAAGATTTGCACCCACCGCTGGCCCCCGCGGTGCGCCACGGTCGGGGCGAGTTGGGGGTCGGCGAACTCGGCCAGCAGCTGGCGCGCCCGTGCGGCGCCGCGGCCGTCCGTGGCGTGGTCGATGTCGACGCTGCGCAGCACCAGGTTCGGGTACTCCTGCGGCACGGCGCGGCAGACGCCGAGCGCGGTGGCCTTGGTGGGGCACAACTGCTCGCTCCCGGTGACGCTGTGCAGGTTGTTGGTGGCGGCGACGACGTGGACGGCTGCGCCGAACCGCGTTCTCGTGAGGGCCTGGGCGAGATGGAGGAGACTGTAGAAGCCGCGCTGCTGGTGCTGGTCGCGCGACTCCGCCGACTCGTCGTCGCCGGTGTCCACCCCCCACAGGTGCACGACCCGGTCCGGCATTCGGTGGTCGTTGGCGAGGGCGGCGACCAGCGCCTGGTAGTGCTCAGGCGTCCCGGGGGCAAGGGCGTAGCGGTCGGCGGCGTGCGCGACGAATGACGGTCCCTCCGAGACCACGGTGACCTCGTCACCCCGCTTCCGCAGGTCCGCGACGACCGCGGCGCCGAGGTGGGACCCGTCGTCGAACACCAGCCACGGGGCGACCGCGGCGGTGGCGGGAGGGACTTCCGGCTCGAAGCTGGGTGCGATCGAGTACTCCCACGACGGCAGGTAGAACCAGTCGGCGATGTCAAGTTCCTTCTCGATCGGGCTCGCGTCGGGCTGGGCGGCCTCGGCGTCGTCGACCCAGTAGCGCTGCCGCTCGAACGGGTAGCCGGGGAGGTGCACGCGACCGAGCCGGTCGCCGGTGTGCAGGCCCGTCCAGTTCACGCCGACGCCGGACACCCACAGGCGGCCGACGCTGTCGAGGAATGACGCCGGCTCGTCGCCGTGCTCCCTGGCGTGCGGCATCGAGCCGAGCACCGGGTGCTCGGGCGACCGGTCCGGGTGCCGGGCGGCCAGCCTGGCCAGGGTCTGTCCCGGACCCACCTCGACCAGCGCCCGGGGCGGCGCCTCCAGCACATGCGACAGGCCCTGGGCCCAGCGCACCGGGCTACGCAGGTGGTCGACCCAGTACGAGGGGTCCGTCGCCTGGGCCGCCGTGATCCAGTCCCCGGTGACGTTCGAGACGTACGGCAGCCGTGGTGGCTTCAACGCAACCTGGGCGACGAGCCCGCGGAAGTCGTCGAGCAACGGGTCCATCATCCGCGAGTGGAACGCGTGCGAGGTCGACAGGACCTGGCTGGGCACCCCGCGCCGATCCAGCTCGGCACGCAGCCGGGCCACGGCCTCGACAGTCCCGGACAGGACGCAGGACTGGTAGTCGTTCGTGGCCGCCAGGTCGAGGTCAACGAGGTACGGCTGGACCTCGGGCTCGGTCAGCGGGACGGCCACCATCGCTCCGGGGGCGAGCTCCTGCATCAGCCGTCCGCGCGCCGCGACGAGCGCGAGGGCGTCCTCGAGCTCGAGCACGCCCGCGAGGCACGCCACCACGTACTCGCCGAGGCTGTGGCCCATGGCGACCTCGGGTTCGACTCCGACGCCGGCCCACAGCCTAGCCAGCGCGTACTCCACGGCGAACAGGGCGGGCTGGGCGTGCTCGGTGCGACGGAGCCGGTCGTCCGCGTCCGCGAGCTCGTCCACGGGGGGAAACAGCAGCCGCCTGAGGTCGACGTTCATCCGGGGCCGGAGGATCTCGGCGCAGCGGTCGACCGCGGCCCGGAAGACGGGCTCGCTCTCGTACAGCCCGGACCCCATGCCGATGTGCTGCGACCCCTGGCCGGAGAACAGGAAGGCGACCCGCCGACCCGCCGCCGCCCCGAGCAGCATCCGGCGGGGGTCCCGGGTGGCGAGGGCGTGGGCGAGGTCCGCGGTGTCGGTGTAGACCAGCGCGGCCCGTTCGAGCAGCGCGCGCCGCCCGATCTGGGACGTGTAGGCGAGGTCGGCCGCGGCCGTCGTGGGGTGCTGCCGCACCTCCTCGGCGAGGTTCGACATGACGTCGTCCAGCGCCGAGCGGGTCCGGGCCGACAGCACGAGCAGGTGGTGGGCCCGCTCGCTCGTCGTCGGCCGGCGGACGGGAGCCTCCTCGAGGATCAGGTGGACGTTCGTCCCGCCGATGCCGAAGCCGCTCACCCCGGCCCGGCGCGGGCCGTCGACCGGGGTCCAGTCGGACAGCTCGGTGTTGACGTAGAACGGCGAGTTCGCGAAGTCGATGGCTGGGTTGGGGTCGTCGAAGTGCAGGCTCGGCGGGATCTGCTGGTGCTTAAGGGAAAGCACGGTCTTCATCAGGCTGGCGACGCCGGCCGCCGGGTCGAGGTGTCCGAGGTTGGTCTTCACCGAGCCGACCGCGCAGTACTGCTTCCGCGGGCTGGCACCCTCGAAGGCTCTTACCAGCGCCGCGATCTCGATTGGGTCGCCGACGGCGGTGCCGGTGCCGTGGGCCTCAACGTAAGTGATCGTGCTAGCGCTCACGCCGGCCCGGCGCTGCGCCAGCTTGATCACCGACGCCTGGCCCTCGAGGCTCGGCGCGGCGTAGCTGGCCTTGGCCGAGCCGTCGTTGTTGACGGCCCAGCCCCTCATGACCGCGTCGATGGTGTCACGGTCGGCCACGGCGTCGGACAGCCGCTTCAGGACCACAACGCCGACCCCGTTGCCGAATACGACCCCGGCCGCCTTCTTGTCGAAGACCCGGCAGTGGCCGTCGGGGGAGAAGATGCCTCCCGGCTCGAAGAAGTAGCCGGTCTCCTGCGGGGCCCGGACGCAGACACCCCCCGCTAGGGCGAGGTCGCACTGCCCGCTGATCAGCTGGTCGGCCGCGATCGCGACCGCCAGCAGCGAGGTCGAGCAGGCGGTCTGGACGCTGAAGCTCGGCCCCCGGAGGTCGAGCTTGTGGGATACGTGCGTGGTCAGGTAGTCCTTGTCGTTCCCGATGTAGACCTGGAGGTAGCCCAACAGCGCCATGAACTCCGGATTGGCCTCGAGGCGGGGCAGGTACGTGCTCATCGCGCACCCGCCGTAGACCCCGATCAGCCCGGGGAAGGTCTGCGGGTCGTAACCGGCGTCCTCCAGCGCGAGCCAGGACGTCTCCATGAACAGCCGCTGCTGGGGGTCCAGGCTCTGCGCCTCCCGCGGACTGTAGCCGAAGAAGGTGGCGTCGAACAGTTCGGACCCGTCGATGACGCTCCCGGCGGGGACGAAGTGCGGGTTGAGCAGCATGTCCAGGTCGACGCCCGCGCGCTGGAGCTCGTCCGCGGTCAGAGGACGGACCGACTCGACCCCGTCGCGCAGGTTCACCCAGAGCTCGGACAGGTCGCGTGCTCCCGGGAAGCGGCCGCTCATCCCGATGATGGCGATATCTTCCCGATGTGCCTTCGTCGTCCGTCCCACCGAGATCGTCTCCCTCTGCCTACTGCTGCTAGCCGTTCTGTCGTGCTGCTTGGTACTGGTCGAGGATCGCCGCACGGTCATGGTCGGAAGCCGTCGACTCTTCCATTGCGCGGTCCCGCCGACCCAAGCACGTCCAGCTCGCCGTTCGGCAGCAGCCGCATCGTGTGCTCCTCGCGCGGCCGACGGACGATCGCCGGGGTGGTGGCGGCCCCGTCCGTCGAGCGTCCGAGCTCGATCTGGAGGGCGAGGGCGGCGACCGTGGGTGCCTCGAAGATGGCCCGCAGCGGCAGCTCCACCCCGAACGCCTGCTGCACCCGGGTCACCATCCTGATGCCGAGCAGGGAGTGGCCACCCAGCTCGAAGAAGTTGTCCCGCACACCCACATGCTCGACGCCGAGCAGGGCCGCCCACAGCTCGGCGAGCTGGGCCTCGACGGCGGTCCGCGGCGCCACGAACGTGGCCCCCGGCAGCGATCGTCCGATGTCGGGCGCCGGCAGCGCCCGACGGTCGATCTTGCCGCTGGTCGTCCGGGGAAGCTCGGGCATGACGACGAATGTCGCCGGGACCATGTGCTCGGGCAGGGTCCGGCGCACGGCGGCGGCCAGCTGCCCGGCAATGCCCTGCTCCAGCGCAGTTCCGGGATGCTCGAGCTGGACGTAGGCGACCAGACGCGGATTGTCGACGGTGTCCTCGCGGAGCAGCACGACCGCTCGGCGTACCTGCGCCTCTCGCATCAGGACACTCTCGATCTCGGCCAGCTCGATCCGGTGGCCGCGCAGCTTCACCAGGGAGTCGCGGCGCCCGAGCAGCACGATGCTGCCATCGGGGCGGTGCCGGGCGAGGTCGCCCGTCCGGTACACCCGCTGTCCGGGATCCCGGCTGAACGGGTGGGGCAGGAACGCCGCCGCGGTGGCCCGGGGCTGGCCGACGTACCCGTGCCCGAGGCCCAGACCGCCGATGTAGAGCTCACCGACGGAACCGACGGGCACGGGTTGCATCAGGTCGTCGAGCACGTACGCTTGAGTGTTCGCGATGGGTCGTCCGATCGATACCGGCCCGTTCGCCTCCGTGCCGCTGACCTTGCACCAGGTCGCATCCCACACCTCCGACGTCCCGTACAGGTTGTACAGGTCCGCGTCGGGAAGGCGGCTCTCGAACTCCTCGACTAGGTCGCGGGGGAGCGGTTCGCCGCTGGCGACCCAGAACCTCAGCGTCGGCAGCCGGCGCCCGAGGTCGGGGACCCGCAGCAGCTCCCGGAGCAGCGATGGCACGAGCCACAGCCGGGTGACCCGATGGTGCTGGAGGGCCTGCACGAAAGCCTGCAGGTCGCGCACCTGCTCGTCGCCGACCACGAGGGTCGGCAGCCCCTGCAGCAAGGCTCCCAGCAGCTCCCACAGCGAGTCCACGAAGCTCACCGACGTCTTCTGGCAGGCGACCTCGTCCGACCCGAACGGGTGCTCCCGCCACATCCATTGCAGGCGGTTAATGATCTGAACGTGGGGGACGGCTACCCCCTTCGGCCGCCCGGTCGATCCCGAGGTGTAGATGACGTATGCGGTGGCCCCGGGAGCCGGGTCCGGGAGGGCGGCCGGGTCGGCGTCCATCACCGGGCCGTCGTGGTCGTCGACGTCGAGCACGACGATGGTCGCGGTGCTGGCGGGCAGGGCTGGGGACGTCAACGTGCTCGTGACCAGCACCTCGACGGCAGCGTCGGCCAGCATGTAGGCCAACCGGTCCTTCGGGTGCGTGGGGTCGAGCGGCACGTAGACCCCGCCGGCGCGGAGGACGGCCAGCAAGGCGGTCACCAGGCCCGGTGACCGGGGCAGGCAGACCCCGACCCGAATCTCGGGTCCGACCCCGAGGTCCGTCAGCCGGCGCGCGAGGCGCGCGACACCGCGGCCGAGGTCAGCGAAAGAGACAACCTCGTCTCCGGCGATGACGGCCGTCCGGTCCGGGTGCAGGGTCACCTGGGCGTCAAACAGGTCAGTCAAGCCTGGCCGGGTGGGGCACGGGACGGCGGTGTCGTTCCACTCCTCCACGACGCGGTGCAGCTCCTTCGGCGTCAGCACCGACACCGTGCGGAGCGGCTGGTCGGGGTCGGACACCAGCTTCTCGAGTAGCTGGTGGAAGTGGCGGCCCAGCCGTTCGACACTTTCGCGCGTGAAGAGGTCGGTGTTGTACTCGAGCTCGACCCCGATGCCGCTGGTGACCTCCCAGACAGTGCAGGTCAGGTCGAGGACGGCGGCCTCGCGGGCCACCTCCGGTTCGCCGTCGTCGTCGGGGGTAGTCGCCGACCCCATCTGCGGGGCATTGAGCATCTGGAACGCCACCTGGAACAGCGGGTTGCGGCTGAGGTCACGGTCGGGCGACAGCTCCTGCACAAGACGGGCGAATGGGAGCTCCTGGTGGGCGTACGCGCCCAGCATGCTGCGCCGGACCTGCGCCAGCAGCGAGTGGAAGGTAGGGTTCCCGGTGAAGTCGGCCCGCAGCACCAGCGGGTTGACAAAAAACCCGATGACATCCTCGAACTCCGTGCGGTTCCGATTGGCCGTGTAGGTGCCGACGACCACGTCGTCCTGCCCGGTGTACCGGTGCAGCAGCGTTTCGAAGGCGGCGAGCAGCGTCATGAACAACGTCGTTCCCGCGTCGTGGCTGAGCCGGCGGAGTGCGGCTGTTAGGGGCGCGGGGATCGACAGGTAGGTCGCCGCCCCCCGACCCGAGGGGGTGGCGGGACGCGGCAGGTCGAGCGGGAGCTCTAGAGCGGTCAGGTCCCGCAGGTGATCACGCCAGTAGGCCAGCAAGGTCCGCAGGTGCTCGCCGCGCAACGACTCGCGCTCCCAGGTCGCCACATCCCCGAACTGAAGCCCGGGATCGCCGAGCGGGGAGCGCTGACCGGCCGCGTAGGCGCGCCAGATCGCGGAGAGTTCGTTCCAGAAGACGCCGATCGACCAGCCGTCGGAGATGATGTGGTGCATCGTGACGACGACGAGGTGGTCGTCGGACGCCAGTCGGACGACCGTCGCGCGAAGCAGCGGTCCGTGCTCCAGCTCAAAGCATCGCAGGCTCTCCTGGTTGGCGATCGCCGTCGCCTCGGCCTCTCTCGCCGTCGGGTCTAGGTGCGAGAGGTCGGAGAAGTAGACGGGCACGAACCGGTCGGGGGCGATGACCTGCACCGGCTCGCCGTCGCGGACGGCGAAGGTCGTGCGCAGCGACTCATGGCGTCGGACGACCTCGTTGACGCTGCGCTCGAACGTAGCCACGTCGAGCGTCTCCGGCACCCGCCAGGTCGAGGTCAGGGTGAACAGCGCAGTGCCCGGAATCAGCCGCTCGAGGAACCACAGGCGTTCCTGCGCGAACGACAGCGGGGCGAAGCCGCGGTCGTGGCGCGGCTCGACGGAGCGGACCTTGGCCTTGGCCGCCTCGTCATCGGTCATCAGCAGCTCGAAGAGCGCGCGCTTCTCGGGAGAGAGGTCTCGCAGGCGGGACTCCAGCGACGCCGGGACCGGACGCAGGTCACTCATCGAGGCCACCCTCCATCACCTCGCCGGCCACAGTGGCGGACGCGAGCCGGGACAGCAGCCTCCGGGCCTCGTCGTCGCTCAGGTCCTCCACGCGGGCCAGGATCTGCTGCGGGTCACGCTCGAGCTCTTCGGTCGTGCGGACGACCAGCGCCGCCAGCTGCGCGATAGTCGGCGCGTCGAACACCTGCTGGACCCGGCACTCCCGGCCCAGCTCCTGCCGGATTCGCGAGACGAGCTGGATGGCCAGCAGCGAGTGCCCGCCCAGCTCGAAGAAGTCGTCGAAGATCCCGATCGGAGCGACCCCGAGCAGGTCCTCCCAGATCCGCACGAGAGCGTGCTCCTCCGGCCCGCGCGCCGCCTCGTACGCGTGGTCCATCGCCGGTGGGACATGGCGCGCCGGTGTGGTGACGGCGAGATCCTCCGCACCGCCCGGCCTGCCTGCGGCCCCGCCCTTGTGCCACGGCTGCCGCACCCATAGCTCGTAGCGCTCTGCGAGGTCGTCGTTGCACACGGCCACCTGCTGCGGGGCTCTCGCGAGAATGCGCGCGAGCAACTGCTCGCCGCGCGCCGGCACGATGCCCTTGTCGGCCCCGGTGTCGCCGAAGCGCCAAGCGTCCCAGCTGACGCTGATCCAGGGCACCGACCCGCGCCGGTTCTCAGCCGCAGCCAACGCGTCCAGATAGCAGTTGGCGGCCGCGTACGCCGACAGCCCCGCCCCACCGAGGATCGTGGAGATCGACGACACGAGCATGCAGAAGTCGAGGTCTCGCGCGTCGATGCAGCCCTCCCGGACGAGGTCGGCCAGCACCGCGGCACCACGTGCCTTGCCGCGCAGCTGCGCCTCCAGCACGGCTGCGTCGGTCTCCATCACCGACGCGTAGGCGGAGGGGTCGCCGGCGGCGTGGACGACGCCGTTGAGCGGTCCGTAGGCATCCTGTGCTGCGGCGACCACCGAGGCCATCGCGGCCCGGTCCGCCGCGTCGGCGCAGAAGTACGAGACGTCGGTCCCAAGACCGCGCAGCCGGACGAGGCCGCGGACCCGGGCTGCCCTCGGGTGCCGTGGGTCCGCCGCGACCTCCGCCCACTCGGACTCCGGCGGTAGCGGGACCCGGCCGGTCAGGACGAGGGAGCCCGCACCGGCCCGCGCGAGGTGTTCGGCGTGGACCATGCCGACCCGACCAAGGCCACCGGTGACGAGGTAGACGCCGCCGGCCCGGATGCGGGCCTGCGCCGACAGCGGGTCCAGCTGGACCCGGTCGATGGTCGGCAGCCACCGCCGGCCGCGTCGGTGCGCCACCACCGGGTCGTCGGTGGCGTCGGTCAGCTCAGCGACCAGCGCGCCCGCCCGGGCGTCATCCCTCGCGTAGGACGACTCCACGTCGATCAGCCGACACGTGATCTTCGGGTGCTCCTGCGGGATCACCCGGCAGGCCCCGAGCAGGCAGGCGGTCGCGGGCACCAAAGTCTCGGTCCCGACGACGTCGTGCACCTCGGCGGCGATCACGTCGATGTGGGTCGCGGGCGCCGCCAGCCGCTCGACCGCCTGAGCCAGGTGCACCAGGCTCAGGAAGCCGAGCCGATTGCTCCGGTCCAGCCCGCCCGCGTCGGCGACGTCGGTCAGAGCCCACAGGTGCACGACTCGGTCCGGCAGCCGTCCCTGGTCGCCGAGGCGGGACAGCAGCCGGAGGTAGTCCTCGGCACAGCCCGGCCTAATGACCACCGGACCGCCGGCCTGCTCCTCGAAGTCCTCCCCTGGAACCACCTGGACTACCTCGTGGCCGGACGCGGCGAGCCGTCGCACCATCTCCTCCGCGATCGGGCGCCGGTCGTGCAGCACCAGCCAGCGCCGCGTCGGGACGTCACCGTCGGCACCGCGCCGCGCGGCTCGCGGGCCGACGGGGACCCAGCCCAGGTGGTAGAACGAGCTCTCCGCGTTCGGCCCGGTCGGGCCCGGGATGTCCTCAGTCGGCGCGAGCTGCCCTGGTCCGCCGTCGAGCCAGTACCGCTCGTGCTCGAACGGGTAGGTCGGCAGCGGGACCCGTCGCCGCTGCTCGTGGCGGAACATCCTCTCGGGAGATCCGTCGATCCCGTGCAGCCATAGGATTCCGCGCGCCTGCAGGAGGCTGGCGACGTCGTGGGCGGACCCGCCCGGGGTGCCGAGCGAGGGGGCGACGACGTGGCTGGAGCGTCGCTCGGGATGGCTGCGCGCCAGGTCACATAGGGTTCGGCCTGGTCCGACCTCGAGCAGGACCGCGGCCTTGGTGTCGCGGAGCAGCTCGTCCAGCTCATCGGCGAACCGTACCGTCTGCCTGAGGTGCAGGCCCCAGTACCGGGGGTTCATGGCCGAGTCCGGCGTGATCCACCCGCCGGTCACGTTGGACAGGTAGGGGACCTGCGGCGGGTTGAGGGTGACCGCCGCCAGCGTGTCGACCAGCGGCCCGACGACGGGGTCCATCAGCCGCGAGTGGTACGCGTGGGAAGTGCGCAGCCGCCGGGACTCGATGCGGCGCGCCGACAGCCGGGCGGCGAGGTCGTCCACCGCCTCGGTGGTGCCCGAGGCGACGCACGCGGTGGGTCCGTTCACCGCGGCCAGAGACAGGTCGGCGCCGAGGTAGGGCGCTAGCGCCGCTTCGGACACGGGCACGGCCAGCATCGCGCCCGGTTCGGCAGCCTGCATGAGCCGACCGCGTTCGGCGACCACCGAGAGCGCGTCCTCGAGCGACAGCACGCCGGAGCAGCAGGCCGCCACGTACTCACCGAGGCTGTGACCGGCCATCGCGTCCGGGACGATGCCCCACGCCGACCAGAGCTGGGCAAGCGCGTACTCCACGACGAACAGCGCCGGCTGCGTCAGCGCCGTCTGCTGCAGCTCGTACCGCGCCTGGTCTCGCCGGTCGGCCGCCGGGTAGAGGAGCAGTCGGAGGTCGACCCCGAGCCGGGGACGCAGCGCCTCGCAGCACGAGTCGACCTGGATCCGAAACGTCGGCTCGCACTCGTACGCGCCGCGTGCCATGTCGACCACCTGGGCACCCTGCCCCGGGAACAGGAAGACCACGGGTGTCGTGCTGCCCGCCCGGCCGTGGCCCGAGGCGACCATCGGGGAGGCACGTCGGTGCAGCGCCGCCGCAGCGGCGGCATTGTCGCTCCGGTCCAGCACCGCCACGCGCCGATGCTCGAACGCCTTGCGACCGACCATCAGCGTGTACGCGACGTCCGCGAGATCGAGATCGGGTCGTCGGACGAGGTCGTCGGCGAGGTCGTCGGTCGCCCGTTCCAGTGCCTCCGGGCTGCGCGCCGACAGCGTCACCAGCGCGTAGGGCAGGGCCGCGCCGGACGGGGGGATCGTCGGTGCCTCCTCAAGCACCAGGTGCGCGTTGGTCCCGCCGATGCCGAACGAGCTGACCCCGGCCCGACGCGGCGCGTCACCGGGGTTCCATCGGGTCAGCGCGGTGTTCACGTGAAACGCGCTGTGCTCGAAGTCGATGCGGGGGTTCGGCCGCTCGCTGTGCAGCGACGGGGGGATCAGACCGTGCTCGAGCACGAGCACCGTCTTGATCAGGGACGCCACGCCGGCGGCGGTGTCGAGGTGTCCGAGGTTGCTCTTGACCGACCCGATCGCGCAGAACTTGCGCCGCGACGTCGTGCGTGAGAAGACCTTCTCCAGTGCGGCGATCTCGATCGGGTCCCCGAGCAGGGTGCCGGTACCGTGCGCCTCGACGTAGCCGATCGTGCTGGGGTCGCAGCTCGCCATCTCCTGGGCCATCGCGATCACCTCCGCCTGCCCGTCCACGCTGGGCGCGGTGTACCCCACCTTCCGTGAGCCGTCGTTGTTGATGCCGTACCCCTTGATTACCGCGTGCACATGGTCGCGGTCAGCGAGCGCGTCTTCGAGGCGCTTCAGCACGACCACGCCGACGCCGTTGCTGGGCACGGTGCCGGCCGCTGCGTTGGCGAAGGGCCGACAATGTCCGTCGGGTGACAGGATGGAGCCGGGTTGGTAGTAGTAGCCCTCGCCGGTGTCGATGTCCGCGGCGACGCCGCCGGCGAGGGCGATGTCGCAGTGCTGGTCGTGCAACGCCTGGCACGCCAGGCAGACCGACACCAGGGACGTTGAGCAGGCCGTCTGCACGGTGACGCTTGGGCCGCGCAGGTTGAGCTTGTAGGAGACCTGGGTAGTGAGGTGGTCCTTGTCGTTGCCGATCGCCAGGCCGTAGTGGTCGACCGACGCGAGGTCGGGGTGGCCGGCGTAGTACTGCGTCAGGTAGGAGCTCATGGCCGACCCGGCCCAGACACCGATCGACCCCGGGTAGGTGTCAGGGTTGTACCCGGCCCGCTCGAGGGCCCGCCAGGCGCACTCCAGGAAGATCCGGTGCTGGGGGTCCATCCCTTCGGCGTCGCGCGCACTGTAACCGAAGAACTGAGCATCGAACTCGTCAACGCCGGCCAGGAAGCCCCCAGCCGGGACGAAGTGCTCGTCGGCTGAGAGCAGGTCAGTGGCGACGCCGTCCTCGCCGAAGAAGCTGATGCACTCCCGTCCGCTGCACAGGTTCTGCCAGTACTCGTCAAGGTCCCTCGCCAGCGGGAAGCTGCCACTCATCCCGATCACGGCGATCGGCGGCGCCGCTGCCGTCGCTCTCGTCCCGTTCATCCGGGCGACCCCCCGACGCGCCCGAGGCGGAGCGCCGGTTCGAGCTCGGCGTCTCCCGATCCGAGGGGGGAGCTCTGGCGGGACGCGGGTCCTTGGCCGTCGTTCAGGAAGGCGCCAAGCGCGCTGATCGTCGGATACCGGAAGAGCTCGATGATAGAGATCGGCCGGCTGAACCGCCGCTCCAGCTGAGCCCGCACCTGGGTGATCAGCAGCGAGTCGCCGCCGAGGTCGAAGAAGTTGTCCCGCCGGTCGACCTGGCTCAGGTTCAGCACCTCGCACCAGACCGCCGCGACGGTCTCCTCGACGCCCGACTGCGGGGCGCGCCATCCTGCGCGGCGGCCCGAGTCCTGCGACCCGTGCTTTCTGGCCAGCGTGCGAAGGTCGAGCTTGCCCGACGTCAGGGGCGTCTCGGCGTCGAGGATGACGAACGACGAGGGGACCATGTAGTCCGGCAGCCGCCGCTGCAGGAACTGCCGTAGCCGCGGTCCGAGGTCGAGCAGCGAGTCGTCCTGCGCAGGGCTCTCGGCGGTGCCGGACGTCGAGGACGTCGGCTCCCCCGCGGAGGACGTCGACTGCTCGCCTATGCCCAGGTCGCGCAGCAGTGCGTCGTAGAACGGCGTGGCCTGGCAGGCCCGGGTCTGGTTGGGCGAGGTGACGGAGAAGCCGAGACGTTCGCCGTCGAGGCGGTCGACTACCCCGTCCAGCCGGTAGTCCGGGAGCCGGCCGCCGCCGGGCACCGTGGTGATGCAGCGGACCCGGACGTAGTCTCCGCGCCGGACGCGGATGCCCGGGTCGAAGGCCGGCAGGTAGACCGGCAGCCAGCTCAGGCGGTCCACGAGAGAGTCCACCATGTCCGACTGGTCGGGGTAGAGGTTGAGCCAGAGCAGGAAGCCGTCGAGGCGCCCGTCGGTGCTTACCGTGAACGTGGCCTCGGACGACGTGCTCGGGTTGCTCGGGTGCGTGAAGTCCAGGTCCTCGAACACCAGGGGATCGGCCAGGAGGTCCTCCGGGTTGCAGTTCTTGATGCACACCCGGAGGTCGAAGGCGCGGCCGACCTTCGCGAAGACCTGCTGCGCGTACAGCCGCGGCAGCCCGGTGAACCGGGGCGAGCCGACCAGGTTCGCCGGGAGCATGAAGGGGGCGAACAAGGTGACGCACCGGCTCGGGATCATCGTTGCGTCCGGCTTCAGCAGGCGCCAGGCGTCGTTGAGGATCGGGACCACCCCCTCCGACGACCCGATCATGCCGATGAGCTCGGAGACGCACACGTCGGCGGGTTCGGGCAGGGCCACCTGGGTCGAGTCCCCGTGTAGCACCGTGATGCGGTCGGTGAGGCCGAGGTTCGCGACCGTCGCCCGCGCCGTGACGAACGCCGGCTCGCTGACCTCGACCGCGTAGACGTGCCGCGCACCGGCCGCCACGGCGAACCGGGACAGTATGGCGTCGGCACCGGTGCCCAGGTCGACCACCACCCGGTCCGGCACCGCCGCGGCGATCGCGGTCCGGTACGCCTGGTTCCGGCGTTCGTCGTGGGTCAGAGCGTAGTACAGGAGCTCGTCGTAGACCCCGTAGTCCCCGACCGACGGCCACAGCTCGGCGGCCGGGAGGGTCGGCAGAACGTAGGCGACGAGGCGGGTGCGACCACGGTCGTCGGGCACGGGCACGACGGAACATCGCCGCACCATCGGGTGGCGCGCGAGCTCGGTCTCGATCTCCCCGCTCTCGACGCGGTAGCCGCGGACCTTGACCTGGTGGTCCATCCGTCCAGCGAAGTGCAGCACGCCGTCAGGAGAGCACCACCCGCGGTCACCGGTCCGGTACATCCGCGCACCGGGATCGGTCGCGAACGGGTCGGGGACGAACCGGGCCGCCGTCGCCGTGGGATCGCCCAGGTAGCCTCGGGCGAGACCGGCTCCGGCGACGCACAGCTCGCCCCGGACGCCGGCGGGCACCGGACGCAGCTCGCGGTCGAGCACGTAGACGCGGGTGTTCGACACCGGGCGGCCGATTGGCACATCAGCCGCGGGCTGCTCCTGCCGGCAGCGCCAACCAGTTGCCCCGATGGTCACCTCGGTCGGACCGTAGACGTTGAACAGCTCGGCCTCGCTCTGGGAGCAGAACCGCTCGTACAGCTCGCGCCCCAGCTCCTCGCCGCCACAGATCACCAGCCGGACGGACCGGCAGCGGGCGAACCCGGGTTCGGTGAGCAGCGTGTCGAGCATGGACGGCACCACGTCCAGGACCGTGACCTCCGCGCGTTCGCAGAGGTCGACGAACTCGGAGACGTTCCAGTGCTCGGCGGGCGGTGCCACGATAAGGCAGGCCCCGGCCAGCAGCGGATAGAACAGCTCGCAGACCGCGGCGTCGAACGTCAGCGGATACTTCAGCAACGCCCGGTCGTCGGGGCCGAGGGGGATCATCTCCTGCATCCACCGCAGGTGGTTGGTCACTGCGCGGTGCGTGATCTGGACGGCTCGCGGTTGGCCAGTCGAGCCGGAGGTGGAGATGACGTAGGCGAGTCCGTCGGGGCTGCAGTCGGTCGATGCAGCACCGGGTCTGTCCGCCGGCTCTGGGTCCGGCCCGGACACTTCTGGGTCGACGACGGGGATGTGGCCGTCGACGTCGTCCGCCGAGCCGCTGCTCGCGACCAAGGCCTTGGGGCGGGCCAGCTCGAGCAGCCGGCGGAGCCGTGGAGCCGGGTCGAGGAGGTTGACCGGGAGGAATGCGGCCCCCGCCTTCAGGGTCGCCAGGATCGCGACCACGTACGCCGTCGAACGCACCGCACTGATCGCGACGACGTCCTCGGGACCGGCGCCGAGGCCGCGGAGGCGGTGCGCGAGAGCGTCGGCTCGCGCGTCGAGTTCGGCGTAGGTCAGTCGCTCGCTCCCGCACCGGATGGCGGTGGTTCCGGGGTGCCGGGCGGCCTCCAGCTCGAAGGCCCGATGCAAGAGCTCGGTGGCGGGCTCGACCACGGCCTTGTCCGGGTCCGGGGCTAGGCGCTCGAGATCACGCTCGTCGAGCAGGGAGATCCGGCTGAGGCGGGCGTCCGGATCGGCGGCGACCGCCTCCAGCACTCTCAGGAAGTGCCGGGCGAAGCGTTCGATAGTTTCGTGCGCGTACAACTCGGTGCTGTACTCGATGTGGCCAACCAGCCCATCGCCCTCCCACAGATCCAGACCGAGGTCGAACTGGGCCGTCGTCGCCTGGGACTCGAAGGCCTCCTCCGCAAGTAGGCCGGCCTCAGCCGACGGCCTGCCCTCGCTGAAGAGCTGGAAGTGCACGTGGAACAGCGGGTTGTCCCCGGCGACTCGCTCGGGACGCAGGGCGCTGACCACCATGTTAAACGGAACCTGCTGGTGGCCGTACGCGTCCATGGCGACGTGGCGCGTCCTACCAACGAGTTCGCGACAGGTCGGGTCGCCCGCGAGATCGGTACGGAGCACGAGGGTGTTGACGAGGTAGCCGACAATCCTGTCGACGTCGGCGTGGGCGCGGTTGGCGACCGACGTGCCGACGACGATGTCGTCGGAGTCGGTGTAGCGCTGCAGGACGGTCTGCAAGGCGGTCAGCGTGACCATGAACAGCGTCGCGCCCTCCGCGTGGCCGATCCTCCGCAGGGCGTCGTACGTCGGTTGCGGGACCTCAAAGTCGACTGCGGCCCCGGCGAACGTGGGGGACCGCGGCCGGGGATGGTCGGCGGGCAGTTGCACGTCGGGCAGGTCCGCCAGCGTGCTCGTCCAGTGCTCCAGCTGCTCTCGACCGCCCGGGCCGGCGAGCCAGGCCCGTTCCCACTCGGAGAAGTCGGCGTACTGGAGCGGCACATCGTCGAGCGGGGTCGGCTGGTGGGAGGCGAAGGCCGCGTAGGTGGCCGACAGCTCGTCCTCGAGGATCTGCAGGGACCAGTAGTCGCAGATGATGTGGTGGATCGTGAGCAGGAAGATGGACTCCTCGTCGGTGAGCCGCACGAGTCGCGTCCGCAGCAGCGGCCAGGTCGTCAGGTCAAACGGCCTCCCCGCCTCCTCGTCGGAGACTGCCAGCGCCTCGTCCTCGCGCTCGTCCTCCGGGAGGTGGCGCAGGTCCGTCACCCGCAGCGGCACGTGCAGGGTCGAGACGATCACCTGCGACGTCTCGTGGCCCACGTCCCGGAAGGCGGTCCGCAGGGCTTCGTGGCGGCGGACGAGCTCGTTGATGCTCGCCTGCAGGAAGCCGGCGTCCACGCTCGAGGTGATCCGCTTCCCAACGTGCAGGTTGTACAGGGACCGGTCCGGCGCCAGCTGTTCGAGGAACCAGAGGCTGCGCTGTGCTTCCGACGCCTTGAACACCCAGACCTGGTCGCGCTCAGGCTCTATGGACGACATCGGCAGGCCCCCTCACGCAGCCGCCAGTGGGAGACTAGCTGGCCCATGGCTGGCGCCTGAGTACCCGTCGCAGGTCTTCGGCGACCACCCTCAGCACCAGGTTGTGGGCGGTCTGGGGAAAGAAGTGGCCACCCGGAAACGTATAGACGGAGAAACCCGCGTTGGTCTGCTCACCCCAGGCGCGCAGGTCGTCCCGGTCGACCTCCGGATCGCTGGTCCCGCCGAGGGCGGTGATCGAGCAGGAGAGCGGAGGCTCGGACTGGTAGTCGTAGGTCTCGCAGACAGCCAGGTCGGCGCGCAGGCGGGGGAGCAGCAGCTCAAGCAGCTCGGGCTCACGCAGCACTTCGGGAGGTGTGCCGTCCAGTTCCGTCAGTCGGTCGAGGAGGACGTTGTCGGGCTCCGCGTGGATGGGACGGCGGCGGTGCGGCAGCTGCGGCGCGCGGTGGCCGGAGACGATCAAGTGCCTGGGACCGGATAGATTGTGGCGGCGCAGCGACCGCGCCAGCTCGAAACTGACCAGGGCGCCCATGCTGTGCCCGACGAAGACGACGGGAGACATCAGCCGACGGGCGAAACCGGCGAGCAGGTCGTCGAGCAGGTCCGGCAACCACGTAGTCGTCGGGTGGTCGCCGCTCAGCCCGGCTGACCGAACGTCAACGGACCAGAAGCGGACGTCACGCCGGATATCGGAGGGCAGCTGGCTGGCCCAGGAGTTGAAGACCTGCCACGTGGCGGCACCGGCGTAGGGAAAGCAGTAGAGGTCGAGCAGGTCGTCGTCGGCGCTGGACCTGAGATAGGTCTCGCGCGGTTTCGAGGAGGCGCGCTCGACCCTGGCGATAGCAGGTCGGCTGGCCATCATTACTTTGCGTCTTCGTCGAACTCGGTGATGCCGAACACATTTCCCTCGAGATCGTGGCAATACTGGACATATCCTTCACCGGGAACAGACGTTTTCGGCGCGAGCACTTTTCCGCCTTCTTCGGTGACGCGCCGCGCCGCCTCGTCCAACGATTGAACCTCGATGATGTTGACCGTCGACGAGAGCTCGTTCACCCGGAAAGACAGGCCACCGGCTATGCCGGGGTCGTCGTCAGTGCCCGTGGTGACATACCAATAGGCCGCGCCGTCCTCGGCCCGCTCGACCTGCCATCCGAAAACACGGGCGTAAAAGATTGCGGCGGCCTCTGGGTCGTCGGCCCCGATCTCAAAAAAGACGACGTTGGACACTAGCCCTCACGCCTTTCCCCAGACGAAGTCTACCCAGGCATTCTGAGCAAAGCAGCACCGGCATCGTCTGTCAACTGGTGCTACGGCTTCTTGACCCGGCCCGGCCAAGGCGATCATCGGGATCACCGAATTACACCGACGCATATCGCCAGGGGCTACCGCAAATGGGAAAATACCGAATCCGCATGCTGCTGGTCACCGGAGGCTACTCATCCCACTCTAATTCCGATGAGCCGGTTTACCAAGATGTTCAGGAGTCCGCCGCCGAAGGCGTTCTGAACGTATGGCACACGCTCAGGCTCTTGACCCGGACAGATGAGCGCCGTACTCTCGCTTTGTCGCCGGCCAATATGCTGGAAAAGCATTCGTTCCCGACCGCAGCGATTCGCGGCCGAGAGCTCTGCCGGCAAGGGTGAGATGGTTTTGCCGGAAGGGGTGAGATGGATGCCACAGGGAATGTTCGTGCAAAGGATCGGCTTTCATCGTGAACGAGCCGACCGCTTCGCGAGGATCTCGCAGCGGCGGCACCGCAGAGCGGATGCGCTGGCCACACGGTCGTTGGCCGCGCAAAAGCAGGGCCGCCCGGTCGAGGCTCGCCGGCTGATGGGGAATGCCCTCCGGATCAAGGCGGCTGCGGGTCGCGCGGGGCTGCGTTCCAGAATGCACCGGGCGCGCATCGCGGAGATCAGGAGGGCGCGCGCCCGTCGGCGCCACATGGCCTGACGAGACTGGGCCCGCCTCGATCGTCCCGGCTTCTCGATCCGCTTGCGCCGGTGCTCCGGGCGGGACGAGAAGCCGGGCCAGTTCGTACTCGCGGAAGGAATGATCGTGCCACCCCGAAGCAACCAGGTGATCCTCGCCGGCAGCGTCCGCGCCGCGCCGCGTGGGCACTTCGTCGGCCGCGCTCCAAGGCGCGAGCAGGTCACCGTCACCGTGCTCCTCCGTCCGGCGAACCGCGGTCTTCGCAACCACGTGCTCGAGCTCGCGACGCAGGAGCCCTCCCAGCGGCGACACCTGTCGCGCGCGGAGTTCCTCAACCAGTTCGGCGCGACCAACGAGGACGTCGCCCGCGTCCGTCGGTTCGCCCGCAACAACCAGCTCAGCGTGGTCCGGGTCGACCAGGCGGCCCGCTCGGTCCAGCTGTCCGGCACCGCCGCCGCGATCGAGTCGGCCTTCGGGGTCGAACTGGGCACGTACCAAACCGCGGCACATGTGGTCCGGGGACGGTCCGGCCCCATCTACGTGCCGCAGTGGCTGGCACCGGTCGTCCGTGGCGTCTTCGGCCTGGACACGCGGCCCCAGGCGCGTCCGCGGTTCCGCATCCGTCCGGGCAGCGCACGCCGGGAGTTCCGCCCGTCCGCCGGTCCGGCCAACTCGTTCACCGTCCCCGAACTGGCCACCCTATACGACTTCCCCCAGGGTGGCAGCGGGGCCAGTCAGAGCATCGGCATCATCGAGCTCGGCGGTGGATTCCAGGCGTCCGACCTGAACCACTACTTCTCGACCGTCGGAATTAGTCCGTCGCCGAACGTGGTGGCCGTTCCCGTCGACGGGGGAGCGAACCAGCCGACAGGGAACCCCAACAGCGCCGACGGCGAGGTGGTCCTGGACATCGAGGTGGCGGGGGCGGTGGCGCCAGGCGCCAAGATCGTCGTCTACTTCGCTCCCAACACCACCCAGGGCTTCGTCGACGCGGTCAACGCGGCAGTGCACGACACCACCCACGACGTCTCGGTCATCTCGATCAGCTGGGGGGGTTGCGAGAAGAACTGGACGGCCCAGGCGATGAACGCGCTAAGCGCCTCCTTCCAGGCCGCCAATGCCCTAGGCATCCCGGTGTACTGCGCGTCCGGGGACAGCGGATCCAGCGACGGGGCGACGGACGGCGTGCAGTACGCGGACTTCCCGTCCTCGAGCCCGTTCGCGGTTGGCTGCGGGGGCACGACGCTCCGCGCCTCGGGTCAGTCGATCACCAGCGAGGTGACGTGGAACGCCGGTGGCGGCGCCAGCGGTGGCGGGGTTAGCACGCACTTCCCGGTCCCGCCGTACCAGTCGAGCATCAACCCGACCTCGGCGAACCCGGGTGGTGGCCCCGGGCGCGGCATCCCGGACGTGGCCGCGGTGGGCGACCCGGCGACGGGATACCAGGTGTTCGTGGATGGCCAGGCGCTCGTCTTCGGAGGCACCAGCGCTGTCGCGCCGCTGTACGCGGGGCTGACCGCCCTCGTCCAGGAGTCCGCCGGCCACAAGATCGCCCCCCTGCACCAGCGGCTCTACACCTCGCCCGGGGCCTTCCGCGATATCACGGTCGGGAACAACGGCGCCTACTCGGCGGGCCCGGGATGGGACGCGTGCACCGGCCTGGGAGTGGTGATCGGTTCCGAGTTCCTCACGGTCAACTCCCACACGTCGGGCGGTCCGGCCAAGAAGGCGGCCAGCGCTGGCGCGACGGGCGGCCGACGCGAGGCGACCACCACGCGCAAAGCGGCGAATGCGGCTCGTCGACCGACGACGCCCGGCAGAAAGACTACGACGCCCAACAGGGAGACGACTGAAAGCAGCCCCTGACAGGGTGGGCGAGCAGATCCGGAGATGATCACGCGGTGAGGGGATGGAGCCGATGCCAGAGGGCATGTTCGTTCGGGATATCGAGTTCCACCGGGAGCGCGCCGACCAGTCCCTGAAGATGGCCCGGCAGAAAAACCGTCGGGCAGCGGCGCTGGCCCGGCAGGCGCTGGCTGCGCAGCGCCAGGGGCACCCGCTGCAGGCGCAGGAGCTGATGGAGTCGGCCTTGCGTGTCAAGGCGGCTGCCGGTCGGGCGAGCCTGCGGTCGCAGAACCACCGGGCCCGTATCGCCGAGATCAAGAAGGCGCGGCGCGTCGCACGGCTACTGCCGCCGGTGTGCGAGCTCCCTGAGACGCGCGGATGACGCCGTCCCCGGGACGGGCCGCAGTCTCGGTGACTGCCCGCCCGGCCTCGGCGGACGTGCAGGACGAGATCGTGGCCCTGGAACGCCGTCGGCGCGAGCTGCTCGACCAGCTCGCCGCCATCGGGCCGTTCAGGTCCGGGTCGGTCACCGCCCTGATCAGACCCTGCGGCAAGCCCGGGTGCCGGTGTTCCGAGCCGGGTGACCCAGGGCATGGTCCGAACCTGCGGTTGACCTACAAGGTGGACGGCAAGACCCACAGCGAGAGCCTGCCGACACCGGCGGCGGTCCGCAGGGCTCGGCGCCAGATCGCCGCGTTCCGGCGATTCCAGCAGTGGAACCGCGAGTTCGTCAAGGTCAACGCCAGCATCTGCCGGCTCTTGGCCGCGGCTCGTGAGCCCGAAAGGGTCAGCCGGTAGCGATGGCCACGCCGATCGCCGACCCGAGCCATCGACCCGAGCCGCCGGCCGTTCCCGGGAGGCGATCTCCGGCCGCCGAGCTGCGCGACGCGGTGGTCGTCAACCACCGGACGAGGGTGTCCCCGCCGCTGTTCATCTTCGCGCTGCCCCGGTCATTCACCTCCCTGGTGGGCGCCATGCTGGGGCAGCACCCGCAGATGTTCGGCATGCCGGAGACGCACCTGCTGTGCGAGCGCACCGTCGGCGCGTGGCTGGAACGGGCCGCGCGCGAGCCGTGGCCGATGTCCCACGGCCTGGTACGTGCGGTGGCCCAGCTGTACTTCGGGGCCCAGAACGAACGTGCGGTCGGCTGGGCCCTGGACTGGCTGCGGGCCCGCGCCGGCCTCGACACCGAGCAGCTGTTCAAGCTGCTCGTCGACCGGGTCCACCCGTTGCACGTGGTGGACAAGAGCCCCAGCACAATCGACAGCGTCGAGTCGATGCAGTGCGCGTACGAATGGTTCCCCGACGCGCACTTCCTGCACCTCGTCCGGCATCCGCGCGGGTACGGCGAGTCGATCATGAGGCTGGCGGAGCGTAAGCTCAGCCGACAGGCGATACCGAGCGACCACTGGATCGTCGAGATAGCCTCCGACCCGCGCGCGAACCACCAGGTCGCCGAGGACGAGCCGGTCGTGCTGGAACCCCAGCATGGCTGGTACGCACGTAACGTCATGATCCGCGACTTCATTGCCTCCCTCCCCGCCGACCAGCGGCTGGTGCTCCGAGCCGAGGACATGCTGCTCGAGCCGGACACGACGCTGCGTACCGTGGCGCAGTGGCTCGGCGTGCGTAGCGACGAGCGGGCCATCGACGACATGAAGCATCCCGAGCGGTCCCCGTTCGCCTTCCTCGGTCCGCCGCGGGCCCGCTACGGCAACGACGGGATCTTCCTCGAGCACCCCACCCTCCGTCCAAGCCGAGGCCAGGCGGGCGGGCTGGCCGGGTCGGTGAGCTGGCGACCTAAGGGGCAGGGCTTCCTACCGCATGTGAAGAGCCTCGCCAGAGAGTTCGGGTACTCATGACTGCGCCGGCGGCGGGTCGGAACGTCCGTGCGCTGCTGCCCGTCTCCGATCATGTGCTTTGCGCGCGCGGCTACTCGCTCGCGAACGTGATCTTCGTCCTGACCCGGGACAGCGTCGTTGTGGTGGACACGGCGGGAACCATCCGGGCCGCGCAGGCGAGCCTCGTCGACTTCCGGAGCGTGAGCCGGCTGCCGGTCAGCCACATCATCTACAGCCATTTCCACGGTGACCACATCGGTGGCGCTCGGGCCTTCCACCAACCCTCGACGCAGGTGATCGCCCAGCAGCTGCTGCCGGTGGAGCTCGCCGCTAAGCGTCGTGTCGGCACGTACCGGGAGCGGGTCACGGCGCTGCAGTTCGGGCTCGACCTGAAGCACGAGGACTCGGCGTCGCTGCCGATGACCGCCCTGAACGAGCCCGAGGGCGGATACGTCCCGCCGGACCGGTTGTTCGGCGAGGAGGATGTCCTCGGCGTCGGTGACCTGACGTTCAACCTCTTCCACGCCGAGGGCGAGTCGCTCGACCACGCGGTGACCTGGGTCCCCGAGATCGGGACCGTCTTCCCGGGCGACCTCTTCTATGGCAGCTTTCCAATGCTCAGCAACCCCATGAAACCGGGCCGACCGGTGCTGGCCTGGGCGGACGCCCTGGACCGGATGCGCGCGCTCAAGCCCTCCCAGCTGGTTCCCTCTCACGGCAACCCCGTAATCGGGATGGCCAAGGTCGACGCCGTCCTCGCCAACTACGGTGCCGCGATCCGTCACGTGCACGACACCACGGTCACCCTGATCAACCACGGCTGCTCGTTGGACGAGATCAGGAGCCGCATCCGGCTCCCGGACAGCCTCGCGGCGCTCCCGTACCTCCAGGAGCGGTACGGGAAGGTGGACTGGGCGGTCACGGGCATCTACCGGCACTACACCGGCTGGTACGACATGAATCCGGCCGGGCTGAACCCCGGGCCCAGACCGGTGCTGCACCGGGCCGTGCTCGACGCCTGCGCGAGCCCGCGCCACCTGGTGGGGCGAGCGCGCCGTGCGCTGCGTGACGACGATCCCCAGCTGGCGTTGGAGCTGACCGAGATCGTCCTGGACGTGGACCCGCTCGAGGGTGCCGCCCTCGAGGTGCAGGAGGCCGCGCTGCAGCTGCTGGGCTGCTTGTCCGGCAACAGGGTAGCGAGGAGGATCTACGAGGTGGCCGAGCGGGCCGTAGCGCGCGCGGACGCTGCATCGAGGTCGCTCGTCGGTCCGGCCCGGGCCAACTACTCGGGGGTGTGGGTCCGTTCCGCCGACGCGTGGGAGGTGGCCGATGGGTCGGGGGCGGCGCCCCCTCCCCGGGTCGCTCACGACGGCCGGCCGGCCCGCCCGGGGAGGCGGCCCGACTACCTCAGCCTCGGTGTCTGGACGGCCGGGACGCGATCCGGCGCCGAGGCGCGGGCCACCTTCTTCGACCTACTTCTCGCGCCGCTGCCCCGCAAGACCGGCAACATCCTGGTGGCGCGCTGCGGCACGGGCACCACCCTGGCCCACCTCCTGAACTACTACCCACCGACCGCCGTCGTCGGGATCGACGAGTCTGAGAGGCGGCTCCAGATCGCCCGCCAGCACGTGCCGTCATGCCCGGTCGTGGCCATGAGCCCGACGAACCTGGAGTTCGCCGACCAGTCGTTCGCCAACGTCGTCACCCTGGAGACGGCGCGCCCGCTGCCGGATCGCCGACGTTTCCTGCGAGAGGCGCACCGCGTGCTCGAGCCCGACGGCAGGCTCGTGATCGCCGACCTGCTGTCCATGAGACGGCGCGCGTCCGGCGCGCTCACGGTGGCGATAGACCAGCTCTTCGATCCATCCGGCTATCGCGAGCTGTACTTCGATGCCGGCTTCAAACGAGTCGAGATCGTCGAGGTGACGCACGAGTGCGTCGGGGGGCTGCTGACCCACCGGCGGCGGGTGCTCAGGCCCGACGCCTGGCTCGGCGTCGTCGACCCACCGACCCCGCACACACGCACCGTGACGGTCGAGTCGGCGCAGGTGGAGGACGGCTACTACCTCCTGGTGTGCGCGCAGAAGGGAGGGGACCGACTTGGGAGGGAAGCCGCCGGTCAGTGAGGCGCGGGGGACGTCAGTCACCCAGCTCGGCTGTGGAGATGACCGGCAAAGGGGGCTTGACAGCATCGACCACTGGGTCGGCGAGGTGGAACTCGTGCGACCGCCCGCCGACATCGTCGTCATCCTCGCGCCACCGCGGTCGTTCACGACGGTGCTGTCGGCGATGCTCGGGCAGCACCCCCAGCTGTACGGCCTACCGGAGACATACTTCTTGACATGCGACTCCGTCGACGAGTGGGCGGCGCTCTACCGCGGGACGAACCACACCGACGGTGCGCTGCGTGCCATCGCGCAGACCATCTTCGGCGCGCAGACGACCCCCACCGTCAACATGGCCCGGCAGTGGCTCCAGGCCCGGTCGTACCTGAGCACGTCAGAGGTACTGCGGCTCCTGGCACGCCGCGTCGCCCCCCGCATCCTCGTGGAGAAGACGCCAGCGGCCTCTGAACGGCTCGAGTTCATGCGACGAATGCTGCGCGAGTTCCCCCAGGCGCGGTTCCTGCACCTGACCCGGCACCCGTCCGCACAGGTGCTGTCGCGTCTGGAACGGAGGTTGCGTGCGGGCCGGACGGACGGACCGACGTCCTTGGCCGAGGCCGCGGAGCGCCTGGGCGAGGACCCGGCGTGGCTGTGGTTCTCCACGCACCGGACCATCCTCCGCTTCCTTGAGGAGGTGCCCGACCACCAGCAGCTCTGGGCTCGTGGAGAGGACGTGCTGCGTGCCCCCGACCGGGAGCTCGGCCGGATCGCCGAGTGGCTGGGCATCCGTACGGACGAAGACGCGATCGAGCAGATGAAGCACCCCGAGCGGTCCGTGTTCGCCCGCGCCGGGCCGCGCAACGCCCTGTGGGGCGGTGACGAGAAGTTTTACGCCGACCCGGTCCTGCGCTCGTCCTCCGCGGAGCCTCCCCGTCTCGACGTCCCCGTGCCCTGGAGCTCCGACGGGCGACGGCTCAGCGACGGCGTCCGCCAGCTCGCCACCGCGTTCGGGTACGAGTAGGGGCGTGCAGTGATGAGGACCGTCTACTCGTGCGTGGTCGACACCGATCCGAAGTACGCCCGGCAGGCGGTGCTGTGGGCGGCAAGTCTGCTCGTCCACGGCGAGCAGGAGGCCGAGTCACTGGTCGTCCACACGATCGGCGAGACCGACCCGCGACTGACCGACCTACTGGACTCCTGGGGAGTTGAGCAAGTGCAGGTCGAACCGTTCGACTCGCGGCACCCCTACTCGAATAAGCTTGTCCAGTTCGCCACCCCGTCGCTGCAGCAGGCTCAGCACGTCGTGCTGTGCGACTGCGACCTGGCGTTCGCGGCCCCGATTGCCCCGTGGACGAAAGGGGACCGCATCCGGGCTCGGATCGTCCAGCGGCCCTGGTTGCCGCTGACCCAGTGGCGGTCGATTTTCGAGGCCGCGAACATTCGTTTCCCGAGGGTGCGGGTGCGCGCCGGCAACGGTCAGCCGACATTGCCCAGCTTCTGCAACGGCGGCCTGTACGTCGTTCCGCAACGATTGTTCGAGCGGGTCGGCAGCAACTGGTGCCAGTGGGATCGCTGGCTGCTGGACCATGCCGAGCTGCTCGGCGGCCCCCTGGCGATCTTCGCCGACCAGGTCTCATTCACGCTCGCCTGCGAGGCCATGGGCGAACGGATCGACTACCTGCCGGTCGAGCTCAACTACCACTCGGGCACGCGAGCGGCCGCGGCGGCCGCACGCGACGGGCGGAAGGGCTTCGTGCCGAGGGTGCTGCACTACCACAGCGCAGTGGGGCCCCGGGGGTTCCTGTTCCAGGAGCGCATTCCGTCGATGAACGCGGCGACCGAGAGGGTCAATCAGCTGATCCGGAGCCTGAATGAGATCTTTCCGGTCCCGCCGAGCCCGTCGGAGCCCGGCGCGGACCAGTTGAGCCCCGGGGAGCCCCCGGACATGCCAGGCCCCGCGGAGCCTGCGGACCTCCCGAGCCCTGCGGACCTCATGGATGCCCCCAAACCCGCGGGTTCCGCGGTCGGCGCAGGCTCCCTGGACGCCGGGGACGACTGAAGGCGTTGGCCGTGGACGAGAGAGGGGGCCGCGCCAGACCTGGGACTGCGCCGGTGTCATCCAGGGAGCGCCCACCGCGGCCGCTCGGGACCCGGCGTGAACCCGGTGCGGTCAGGTGCCAGCCGCGCCGGGTCGATCGCCTCGACCCGAGGTGTCAGCGTGTCTGGTTGCCCCAGTACTGTCGATGAGCGAATCGCTGAAAAAACCATTCATCATCGTGCGTTCGCTTGGCATGGATTGCGGCTCGTTTCTCCCAAGCGTCACTTACGGCCAAACCGGCTAGCGCGGCAGGAAAGCACGGATCTTTAGCATAGTAGCGAAACACGCGTCGAAGGCGACGTTCACCAAAATGCAGCACAGCGAAGCGCAACGTTGTTTCGATCCATCGACGCCCATCGTCTTGGTATTCCGTCGCCCGGGATCGGAGACTGGCATCCAGGTGAGCGACTTCGACGCCAGGTAGGAGCATGCATCGATAGCCAAATTCCCAGATGCGCATCACTAGTTCGATATCCTCCATACCCCAAAACCCAAACCCCGGATCGAATCCACCGATCTCGAAAAACAATTCACGACGAATACCGAGGAAAAATCCACCGAGCAGCGGCACCTCGTAGGGCGATGAACTCAACTGGTCGAGCCAGTCGCAGTTCAATCCGGCATCGACAAAGCCAAGACCAAAGCCCTTCACTTCCCGCGAATTCATTTCCGTACAAGCCGGACCAACCAATCCGACGTTCGACCGAGCAAGAACTGTCCGGAAAGGCGGGAACCAGCGTTGCGGCGGTTCGATATGTGCGTCGCAAAATACGAGAATGTTTCCCCCGGCACGCTGGGCGCCGAAATTGCGTGCACGCGCAGCTCCAAGGCGCCATTTAGGACGCAATACCCTTACACGACTCTGCGGCAAAAGTCGGTCCACGCTTCCGTCGGTCGAACTGTCATCTACGACGAGAATTTCACCGTCCAGTGGGATTGTCCGCGCGAGGCTGTTCACCGTCTTTCTTAGCCACCCGCCCTCATTGTGGGAAACGACGATCAGGCTGACGACCGGTGAATGCTTTGGGACTGGCATCTCTTCTCCCATCGAGATGGCTCTTCGACTCTACTCGACGGCGATGCCCCATGCTGTGGCGAGGATCCCGGCCATGTCGCTGGGGAGCGACGATCGGCGACGGACGTCCTGGCATGAGCGGTGTCGTGCACCTTGTACGGCGCGGCGGCCTGGCGTCGGCGGCGGGAGATGGTTGAGAGCTTGGACCGGCTGGTTTCTTGCATCCAGCGGATGTACATCTCCAAGTGGAGCCGCTGGCGGCCACGGGATCGAGGTCGCGCTCGGCGCACTAGATGAGGTGGCAGCGCAGGTCCGATTCGGTGTGCTCACGGGAAGAGCCCTTGAAGCGGGCCAGGTAGGCGGGAACCGTCAGCCGCAGCTGGTGAGCGAGCGGCCCGAGAGAGGAAAGGGCTGAGGCAGGTTCGGCGATGGCTAGGATCGTCCGTGACTGCGGCTATACCCTTGCTGAGCTGCGCAAGCTTTAGGATGTGGTGATGAGCGCGCTGCGAGTCGAGCTGTTCTTCGACGAGGAAGCAGGGAACTGGCACTACCGCGTGCCGGCCCTGCACCTCACCTTCGACGTGAACGTGGCGCCAACAGCCTGAGAGACAAGCGTCCGCCGCAGGTTCCCGTCGACTGTCCGGGTGACGAGTCCGCCATCGAGTTGAAGTACTGTGCGCGGCAGAAGAGTGACTTTCAAAATTAGCCGAGAAATGCCAAGGATCTGGTATCAGCAGCTCATGGCGTTGAGGGCCTAGTCTTCACTCCAGCAGTTGGCAACTTCCCGGGTTCAGCGCATGCCAGGCGTGACGGAGTGAATAGGTGATGCTCTACCCAGGAAGCAGGCCGAGGATTGGTACTCCGAGATGTCCCAACCATCCAGCAAGGGCCTGCAACGGGCCGATGACGGCCGCACTGGCTGTTGCTAGAGATCCAGCTGCATCCAGCAGCCGGGTTAGCTGCTCGAGCACCTTTGCTACCCGTGACTTGTTTGGCTGCGGCGCCTGCATTGCCGTCTCGATTTTCGCGACATGGTCGCGTGCCTTGGCCGCCGCAGGTTGGTCGAGGGCTACCGTAGCCAGAGCGCTCCGCAGCTCGCCCACCGCTCGCCGGGCGCCCTCATCGGTCACTACGGTGCCCCCCTGACTATAAATCGTCATGGAGCCCTCGGAGATATTCATGAAGGTTGCTTTCGGGTGCTCTATGTGGATGTTCATGTCATTCACTCCTTATGGCCCGGCGCCCTGCCACGGCGGACGCAGTGGGAAGTCGCGGTCGACGCGCTTGCGCCGCGACGTTGCGACAATGTGCAGTACGATCCCGACGATGAGCAGCAGCGCCCCGACTGCGGCCAGTGCCCATCCGGCCAGCCCAATGGGCACGCCTCCGACTTCCCGTCCGAAGGGGCTTGCCGTCGGCGGCGCCTGACCACCGTTCTGGATAGCGTTGCTGACCTGTTTGATGAAGCTCAGATCGGCGAAGGCGAACAGGCCGAAGCCCACTACGAAAGCCAAGAAGCCCGACCAGACGAGCCATCGCGCCTTCGTTTTCGTCGCGGCGACCTCGCGCAGGAAGTTCTCGCGCTGCTGAAGCTGCTGAACGTAGTACACGTGCTGCTGCTCAGCAATGTGCATCGTCCCCGCGTGCGGCTTGATGATGCGCATGTCTGCCGGGGCAGGCGCAGCCGGGGGACTTACCGCTTCGAGGCTGACGGTTTGGGCTTGATCATCCCGTAGGCCAAGACCGGACTGCCCCACAACGAACTCGATCTGGCCCAGACGTATCCGGTCACGGACCTGCAAGACCGCCTCATTGACCCGCCTGTCGTTAACGAACGTCCCGTTGGTGGAACGTGCATCGACAATAGACCAGGAAAGCCCGTGACGGATGAGGTCAGCGTGATGGCGTGAGATGCTTGCGTCTTCAATACAGACGGCCGACAAAGGGTCGCGGCCGATCGCCATGAACTCACCATCAAGCGGCCACTGACGCAGTGAGGGCGGGCGGGCTTGTTCCAAGAACAGCCCGCTCGGACCATAAACGACTCCTGTTCCCATGCAAGCCCCCCGGCTAGTCCCCCGTGGGGCAAGTTTGCACCAGTCCGGCTAACTGGGTCAATGGGAATTTCTACTAATACGCGATAGCAGCACGTTTCCAGTTATTCCTCGACACGGAACGGCGCGGGAGCCTGTCCCACGTGATGCGCATAGCTATTATGAGCCTTTCTTGATCTCAGGGGACACTCTTGCCCCATTATCATCCAGAGCTTAAGGAAATAATCGACATATAGTGGCATATAGCAGATCAGAGCGCGAATCATAAGACGTTCACACTCACATCGGAGCCATGTGAGTGAGATGTCGTAGCGCGCATCGTTGGAACGGGACTTTGGCGTGCCGAGTGGCGGTGGTCAGGCAATGAATCACAGAGCCTCGTCGGCCAAGGACCAGGTACCCGAGGACGGACGGCCTGCACGTTGGCGGGTGAAGCGGT
>Ga0207700_10000241_pt1 | contig 32753 bp, 26 predicted proteins | sample LARL82metaG_FD_184348 | JGI IMG/M metagenome (GOLD analysis project Ga0207700, IMG submission 184348) | Corn, switchgrass and miscanthus rhizosphere microbial communities from Kellogg Biological Station, Michigan, USA - LAR L8-2 metaG... | ecosystem: Host-associated > Plants > Roots >...
TGAATGGGCGAGCGGTGTTCGAGCTTTTCGTGCGCAAGCTGCCGCCGCACCGCAACTTCCTGGTCGCCACTGGACTTGCGCAGGTGCTCGATTACCTGGCGGAGCTGCGTTTTGACACCGACGATCTGGCTTGGCTCAACGGCTGCGGGCGCTTCACGCGCGAGTTTGTCGACTCGCTCGCCAATCTTCGCTTTACCGGCGATGTCGATGCCCTGCCGGAGGGCACCGTGTTCTTCGCCGACGAGCCGATCCTGCGCATCAGTGCGCCGCTGCGTGAAGCGCAGCTCGTGGAGAGCCGGGTCATGAATCTCATCCACTATGAGACGCTGGTGGCGAGCAAAGCTGCGCGAATGGTGCTCGCCGCACCCGATCGGCTGCTGGTCGACTTTGGCCTGCGGCGGGCCCATGGCGCAGAGGCTGGGCTGCTGTCGGCGCGCGCCTGCTACCTCGCTGGCTTTTCGGGAACGGCAACGGTCGAAGCCGCGCGGCAATTTGAGGTTCCCGTCTATGGCACCATGGCCCATTCGTACGTGCAAGCGCACGCCGACGAGACCGCGGCGTTCGAAAGCTTCGTTCGTGCGCATCCAGACAATACTGTGTTGCTGATCGATACCTACGATACCGAACGGGCGGCACGCAAGGTGGTCGAGCTCTCGGCAAAACTCCGGCCCGATGGGATCGCGATCAAGGGTGTTCGCATCGACAGCGGCGACTTAGGCGAGCACGCCAGGCGCGTGCGCAGCATATTCGATGCAGCCGATTTGAGCAGCGTTACGATTTTCGCCAGTGGCAACCTAGACGAGTATCGGCTGCGCGAGCTCGTTGCGCAGCACGCGCCGATCGACGGGTTCGGGGTCGGCACGCGGATGAACACCTCGGCCGACGCACCGTACCTCGACTGCGCCTACAAGCTGCAGGAATACGAGGGACGGCCACGACGCAAGCGATCGGAGGGCAAGGCGACCTGGCCCGGCTGCAAGCAGGTATACCGCCGCTACGGAGACGACGGTCGGCTTGCCGGCGACGTGCTGACGCTCGCGGCCGCAAAGCTTGCAGATGCCACCCTTGTCGTACCGATCATGCGCGCCGGGCGGCTCCTTGGGCCGGCCGTCGCGCTCGACGTAGCCCGGGAGCATGCCCGAGCCGAGTTGACACGGCTGCCGGAACGGCTGCGTACGCTCGACGACGTTGATCCCTACCCCGTCGAGATCGCGCCGGCGCTGCGCGAGCTCGCCGCCCAGATCGACGCGCATACGTGAGCGCCCGACCTACGCACCTACGGCAGCGAGATTGATAACGATCAACGAGTGGGCTTGCAAGGGGATTAGCATTCAACATTTGGTACTTTTCATCGGGAGCTAGACGAGTGACAAGACGAACATCGCCGCCTACACCGCAGACGCCAGCGGGGGGCGTGACCCGATACGGTGACCGCATTTTCGACGCCAAACGACACGACCCCTACCAAGCTGCGGGAAAGTACACCGAGCCAACGCGGTGCGCCACGTGCGGCGCCGTGTTCCATCGTGGCCGCTGGCAATGGGCAGGCGCGCCGCAAGACAGCCATATGGCGTTATGTCCTGCCTGTCAGCGTATTCGCGACAAGCTTCCCGCGGGCGAGCTAACGCTGGAAGGTGCGTTTGTCCATGCACACCGCGCCGAGCTTGTCCGCCTCGTCCGCAACGAAGCAGAGCACGAGGGCAAGGAGCATCCGGTCCACCGGATCATGCAACTCGACGAAGGCGCCGATCGGGTGTTGGTCTCGACCACCGATATCCACCTGCCCCAACGGATCGGCGAAGCACTCAAACGTGCCTACGACGGAGAGCTCCAAGTTCACTACGGTCACGACGAGTACTCGGTGCGCGTCCACTGGCGGCGATGAGGCGTGACGGCAATGCCCTGGAGACAAGAACGATATCCGTGTCGGATGCGCAGGCTTGCGTCGCACGTAGGTCCGAAAGCAATTGAACCCCCAACAACATGCTTGCCGGCGGCTACGACTTGAAACGGGTCGGATGCGGTTGTTCGGCAGAGCCTCCCAACTGGGCGACGATCTCGGCGTCGGCTACCTGCGGAAAGCTTCGATAGAACTGCCCCACGGCATAGAAAAACCCGGGCGTCTGCAAGCAGACGACTTCGTCAGCGTATGCACGCACCTTCCCCACCGCTTCGGGCGATGCCACCGGTATCGCGCAAATGAGGCGCGCAGGTCGTTCATCCGCATCGCGTGCAGCGCGGCAATCATCGTGGCACCCGTCGCAAGTCCGTCGTCGATGACGATCACCACTCGTCCCGCCGGGTCGAGCGGCGGTCGTTCAGGGGTGTATTGAGCGCGGCGCTGGCGGATCGTCTCGAGTTCGGCGGCGGCCTGAGCTTGCATATAACGATCAGTCGCGCCGGTCTCGCCGGCATATTCTGCACGGTAGATCCATCCCGTTTCATCGACCGCACCGATGGCGAACTCCGGATTTCCGGGCGCATGGAGCACTTCATCGGCGCCTTGGCCAGCATCTCGCCGGCCTCGGCACGATCCTGAAAAATCATCGCTCAATCACTCGCTTAGCTGATCGCACAGACCTCGTCACTCGTGGCCGCGACGCGTTCGATGATCCTGTCTACTAACTGACGAGCCGCGTCGGCCTCGTGGCCGGCACTCGCAACCGCGAGGTTGGGCAACGGCGAGGGCAACGCGGCCAGGCCCCGCGAGCGCCGCCGCCGCACCTTTTCCTCAGGGTTGCCGATCAGACTGCGCAGTGCGTCGAAGTCACGGATGCGTATGTGACTTCCCCGTACTGCGAGAATCCCTTGCTCATCGAGTTTGGAAAAGATTCGACTGACGGTCTCCAGCTTGAGCCCCAGAAAATTTCCGATCTCGGCGCGCGTCATCCAAAGCCGGAAATCGGACCATGGGGTGCAGAAAGCCAAAAGCCGGTCCGAAAGACCGATTACAAATGCCGCTACGCGTTCCTCGGCTCTCCTATTACCGAGGAGCAACATTGCACCGTAGTTGACACCGATGTCGTCACACAGGGCACGCAGCACGTGCGCCTGGAGCGCTTCGCTATCGTGGATCGACCGGACAAGATTGGCACACGGTATGACACAGACTTCGCCTTGACTCAAGGCGACCGCATCGCAGCGATTCTTGCCGGCGCCAATGCCATCGAGGCCGAGGAGATCTCCGGGCATTTGAAAGCCGGTTATCTGCTGGATGCCGTCTTCGGAAAGTATCGTCGTCTTGAAAAAGCCCGCACGGATTGAATAAACCGCGTCGCACTTCGCGCCCGATCGATACAGCGTTTCATCCTTCTTCAAGCGCCGACGGTAGCTCACAAGCGGTTTCGTGAACTGGTTATCATCGTGCGAGCTACTGCCCAAACACGTTTCCCGAAACTTGCACAATCCACAGGTGCTACGCTGTGCCGCAGCGGGACAAGGCACGTCCCTCAGCGCATTTTCGTTGCTGACCCGGCGTCCGGTACGCAGAAGGGGAGCATAAGCGGAAGGGTTAAATCCATTGACGACTGACATGGCATCTACTTCTTCGATAGTCGCTAAAGTCCTGGCAGTGAGCTATAGCCTACTCTTCGTAGACCTCATAATGTGTCCGCGTTCACGCTCCAATTTGATCTGGATCAAAATTGAAAGGGTATCGCAACAAGTCCGACTTCGACCCGGCCATCCCGCGCAATCGACCCGCTATGCCCTGCCTCGGCCGCGTGCAAGTCGACAAACTCGTCACTAGCCCTCGACGGTGACGCGAGTTCGTGAAGCGATGACACGTGGTTCGCGACGGTTGCATCCAGCTGCATCGGCGGGCCCGGAATTTTCCCGGCGCTCCGAGTGCCAGGGGCGCTGAGATACTTGCCGAAACAGGGCTGGTCTTCGCCGTGAAGAAAGGTGGCCGGTCCTTGCCGAGGGCCGCCATGCCTGCAAACCACGCTCATTGCAAGTGCTCAAGCGCCTTTATCGCGGATCGCCGCGGAGGCAAGTCACGACCCTACCATGGGGTGATGACCACATTGTTCTCCACGCTCGATACGCCCGGTGCTGACCATGCCGCCTGTTCGGCCTGTTCCTTAGCTTGCCAGGAGCGAACGTTACCCCGCAAGACGACTTTGTTGCCGGTCGATTCCACCTTGATCTGATTGGCATCAAGTTGCGCACGGCGGACAAAGGCGCCTTCGATCTTGCTTTTGACATCGACCGCGGTGATCCGCGGCTTGACACTAATGCGATTGGTGATGCCTTTCACACCCAGTGTGTACTTTATGGCGTTCTCGGCAGTGCTCTTCTGGAACTGCCACTCCACTTCTCCATCGAGTGTCACCCAGCCGTTCTCGACCATGACCTGAATCCGGTCATGTGGAATCGAAACGTTGAAACGCAGGTTGCTGAGCACCGATTGCGCGATGTCGGTGTCGCCCCGCTCGGCTGCCCCCGGCAACTTGATTGCTAGATCTTCGGCCACAGCCTTGACGCCGGACACGCGTTTTGCCGCGCGTTCGGCATTCCTCTTCTGCGCATAGTTTACGACCGTCCCGGTCAGCGTCACGATGCCGTCTTTCGCCGCGACGCCGATCGCCGACGCGTCAACACTCGGTTCCCAATCAAGCTCTTCGAGCACCCTGCGGCGAAGCTCGGTGTCATCAATCTTGGTCATGTTCAATCTCCTAGGTTCACGAATTGCAAAGGCCAATGCCGGCGAACCGATTTGCGCAGAGTTCAGCGCAAAACACTTATTCATCCTATTCTCCGATTCGCTTGTCGTTTTGATGCAACGCAAATTTTTGTAGTAAAGAATCGGTTGTCACAGGAACGGAATCGCACCCTCATCGGTGCGGAGGCGTCACGATGGTGGTCGCAATGGCGTCAGGTCGAACCTCAAGACCACGGTGCCCGGCTCAGAATGGATCACCGTACCACCGAAACGTCGAACCAATCCGATCATGCGTTGATTATCCGCGAGCGCTTCACCTACGAGCTCCTGGGTTCCGTGGCTGCGGCAGTAGTCAACGAGTTTCTTGAGCAGGATTGGGCCAAGCCCTTTACCTTTGAGGTCAGATCGCACGATGATCGCGAACTCGGCGGTGACGTTGTCCGGATCCGCGATGGCGCGCACCACTCCGAGCGTCTCGAAGCGGCCGGGTTCGCGCTCACCGATCGCGACGAACGCCATTTCCCGATCGTAGTCAATCTGCGTCAGACGTGCGAGCTGCGAGGGCCTAACCTCGCGCATCCGCATGAAGACCCGATAGCGGACATCGTCCGGATCAAGCGCGTTGAAGAACTCGATATGCTGGGCACCGTCCTCCGGTCTGATGGGTCGCAGCAAGACCTCGCGCCCTTGCCAACTGATCCATTCCTCGAGCTCCTCAGGGTAGGGACGGATCGCGAATCGATCTAGGCTGGTTGCGTCCGAAGGCGCGAGACCCATTCGCGCATCGAGTGCAAGAACGCCTCGGTCGTCCGCTAAAAGGGGGTTGATGTCGAGTTCGACGATCTGCGGAATGTCGGCAATCAAATGCGACAGCTGGATCAACGTCCGGCTGATCGCGCTGATGTCCGCGGGCGGACGGCCACGGTAGCCGGTCAACAATCGGGAAATACGCGTGCGGGAGATAAGGTCGCGCGCGAGCACCATGTTGAGTGGCGGCAGGCCGACCGCGTGGTCGGCCACTGCCTCGACCGCAGTGCCACCCTGGCCAAAAAGGACGATCGGGCCGAACACGGCGTCCGTCGTCACACCGACGATAAGCTCATGAGCGTTGGGCCGCCGCACCATGGTCTGCACGGTGAACCCTTGAAAAATCGCGGTGGGCAGGTATTGTTGCAACCGCTTGTGCATCGCTTGGCCGGCGGCGTCGACGGCAGCCGCAGTCTCCAGATCCAGAACGACACCGCCCACGTCGGACTTGTGCGTGACGTCGGGCGAGAGAATCTTGAGCGCTACGGGAAAGCCGAGATCCACGGCGATCTCTGCCGCCTGCTCTGCGGTCGTCGCGATCCGTGTATCGACGACCGGGATGCTGTACGCAGCGAGCACCGCCTTGGCTTCAGGTTCCGACAGCATGGCCCGGCCGTCCGCGAGCGCGCCTTTCACCACGGCCTGCGCCTTTTCGCGATCGTGGACAAATTCCGCCGATCGCGATGGGGGGACCTCCATCAACAGGTCCTGATTACGCCGATATTGCACGACCTGGACAAACGCGCGCACCGCCTCTTCGGGCGTGTCATAAGTCGGAATGCCGGCCTTCTCGAAGGTATCCCCTGCCTGTCTCACCGCATCGCCGCCCAGCCAGCAGGCGAGCACGTTGCGTTGACCCTGCTTAACGACCGGGGCAACTGCCGCGGCGATCTCCGTGCTCGGCACGATGGCGGTCGGCGCATGAATGAATAACACGGCATCCGCCTGCGGATCTTCGAGCAGGATCTGCAGCGTTTGCACGTATCGCCCGGTCGGTGCATCGCCAATGATGTCCACTGGGTTGCCGCGCGACCAGGTGGGGGGCAGAATAGCGTCAAGTCGGCTCAACGTCTCCGGCGATAGCGCGGCCAGCCGGCCTTGAGCGCCGATCAGGGCGTCGGTCGCCATGACGCCGGGGCCGCCGCCGTTGGTCATGATCGCCAGGCGGTCGCCAGTCAGGGGGCGTGCCCGCGCCAGCGTCTCCACGGCATCGAACAGGTTATCGGTGGAGAACACGCGAAGCATTCCTGCGCGGCGAATCGCGGCGTCGTACACATCATCCGAGCCGGCCAGCGCGCCAGTGTGAGAAGCCGCCGCCCTGGCCCCTTCGGCGGCCCGCCCAGCCTTGACCACAAGCACCGGCTTGTTCCGCGCTGCAGCCCGCGCGGCGGACATGAACTTGCGTGCTGCGGTGATTGATTCGATATAGAGGAGGATCGCGTGCGTCTCCGCGTCACTGCCAAGATAGTCGAGTACGTCGCCACAATCCACGTCCGTGCTATCGCCGAGGGAGACGAACTTCGAGAAGCCGATACCTCGAGACTTCGCCCAATCGAGCACTGCGGTGACCAGTGCGCCCGACTGCGAGACGAATGCGATCTTGCCGGGCAACGCGCCGGTGTGGGCGAAGCTGGCATTAAGCCCGAGAGCGGGGATCAGCAGGCCGACGCAATTCGGACCAAGGATGCGTAACAGATGAGGCTTGGCAGCGGCAAGCATGGTCTCCTTCAAGCTTCTGCCTTGTGCGTCCTTGGTCATCCCGAGTCCGGCCGTAATCACGATGACGGCTTTAGTGCCGCACGCACCGAGTTCGCCGATCAGCGTCGGCACAGTCGCGGGTGGTGTACAAATGACAGCGAGTTCCGGTACCGCGGGCAACCTCGCCACGGTTGGGTAGACCTTGATGCCCGCGAGTTCACGATGCTTCGGGTTGACAGGCAGGATGGGCCCGGCAAATTTTCCCGCAACCAGATTGTGCAGCACGGTTGCGCCAACGCTGCGCGGAGTCTCGGACGCACCGATGACCGCGACGGATTGCGGCCGGAAAAGGTGCTCGAGATTTCTGATGCTCATTGTTGACCCTCGACGCGATCAGCGGGGCTTGAGCACGCCGCGAGTTTTGCTGACACCTGTGGGCGCGTAGGGAAGTTGATTCCGGCGCGGCGGCGGATCAGTTCGCCCTAGTGTCAGCGGTTGGGAATGGTCTGGTTCCGCCGCACTGCCGCTTTGACACAAGAACCGCATGCTTCGACGTTCACCATACCCGTTGATGACGTGGAGGTTCACCATATCCGTCAACCGCAATGAGGCAGGACGCACTCACTTTTTGAGCGAGAGGATGTAACGCGCCATTTTCGTCGCATCAGCCTCAGAAACCTCTGGATGTGGCGGCATGTGCCATGGTCCACCGCTACGAGTGCCCTTTCTCACCACGTCGGCGACAATTGCAACGGCCTGCGGGTTGCCTCTGTACTTGGCCGCAACATCGACGTACGCAGGGCCCGTTTTGGTTGCGTCATCCGCGTGGCAGATGTAGCACTTGTATTGCTGTAGCAGTACTTGGGGAGCTTGGGCTTGTGCAACGCCGACTGCGGCTATCGTGGCGGTGACGGCCATGGAAACCGGCTTCACTTTGTTTCCGCGCAGGCAACACGATAACAGGGAATCATCGTCAGCGAGTCGAAAACCTCGCAGCCATCGACGTGGCACCTTGACGCTTTCATCTTCAAGGTGCGCGAGCCTACGGCGTGGAAATGCAGATTTGGCACGCTTTAGCGACGAGCCACCAATAGTCCCAACAGCAAACCCACACCGGCACCGACGGCGATCGACTCCCATGGTCTTTCGTGCACGTAGGCATCCGTCGCTCGCGCGGCTGTGCGCGTCTTCTCGATCAGCACACGCTGTGCTTCGGCGATCTGTGCCTTTGCTGCATTCAACGTTCGTTCCAATTTCATTAGCGCTGCAGTGTAGGCTTCTTCCGTCTGTCCCACCGAGGCGACAAGATACGCCTGCGCGTCGGCGGCAACCGCCTTGACATCAGTAATCAGCTTGGCGCGGCTAGAGTCTTTCAATTCGGTTGCATCCATTGCAGTTTCCTCATTGGATTGTTGCACCACCCCCGGCGCGGGTTGGCGGCTGCTATTCTAACCATCCACCCCGCTCCTTATCGAGCAGCAACGTGTAACGATTTCATGATCGCCCATTCGGGAAGTCAATACTTGATCGGCGTCAAACCAGGGGTCATGAAATGAGTGTGATGGTCTACTTGGAGGATTTGCGTGCTGCCGCCTTGGCACGCTTCGCACCAGGTCGCTTCGTGGTCTTTGCGGATGCGCTCCTGATTGACTTGGCAGTCGGGCTCTTGCTCGCCTTGGTGATCCTGCGGGTCTTTCCCGTTTTCGCTGTTGTCTTGGAAGCCTTGCGCTTGCCCCCCAGGCCCTCGGACATCCCGATCAAAACGCCGCTTGCCAGGGTGGCGAAGTTCTGCGTAAGCAGATGTGCTGTCTTGAAGGTCGTCTCGCGCTGCGCACGCATTGCCGCCTGGGCCCGCTTTGCGTAGTCTCGAATGGTTGACGCCACCTGAGTGCCGGTGGCGGTGCCAGACAGCGTCGTCTTTTTCAGCACCCGTTCCCATGGCACCTTGATCTTCTCGCTGGCGCTTTCCGTTGCCTGGACAAGACTCCGGAGGAATTCGTCCTCGAGCTTTTCCAGTTCGTCGAGCGCTTGTTTCAGGTTGGAGTCTTCGTAGTCGTAACCTTTGCCGGTTACCCTGTGGAGGGCGACGTTGCTCGCCTCGACCGCCTTGAGCAACGCGTCATCCATGCCGGAAACCGTGTCGGAAAGTGCCTTCTCGACTTTCATCTCACGCTTGGCCACGCCAAGATGCACACCCTCGACGATGCTTCTCAGGACCTTCCCGATCTGATTCAAGGTGAGCTCGCGTTGTTGCAAAGCCTTGAGGGTCAGGTCGCGTACCGTAGCGCGCACGTTGCTCCCTTGCTTGATTGACTGGCTCGCCAGGGTCTTCAGCACTTGATCGACATCGCTTGCAGGATTTGTCATGGATTGCTCCTTGGTTGAAGGACGATTGACACCAGCGGGTCCACCGACTTGTTCCGACGGACCATGGTCGGTCGCGCGACGGACTCGCTCGCACTTCGCAATAACGCTTGGAAGGCTGGCACTTCGGCAGAAGCTCAGGTCAAGAACGCCGGAGAACGGTCGCCGAATCCGCCGATCGTAATCTGTCGGCGCTGTATTGGTTTTTGATGCACATCAAACCAGAGCCTGCTTTAGGAGAATACGCTGCTCGCATCGAAACCAGGCTGGCATCCGCGCTCGTTCTTGGAAGCGAGACTGTCAAGGTTCTGACTCACTCGAAGATTCCGGTTTTGGTATTGAGGTAACCAGGGTGGCGCGCAGTCATTGCTACGACGACGCGGGCTGACTCCGGACATTCTGCAAGTGTGCGATACGCGATGACCATCGAAACCAATCCGCAACCGACTATCGGGATCGAGCCGGCGCGACGGGATGGAGCCGCCGCGGTGCGCTGTATCGGAGCATGGACCGTGCACGGGCTGGCGCCACTCGAAAAGCAGTTGAAGGCTCTTTCCTGGCCCGAGGGAGAACTCGTCGTCGACGGATCGGCCATGTCGGCACTCGATACATCGGGAGCCTGGTTACTGCAGCGGACGATACGCACCCTCGAAAAGGGTGGACGGAAGGTCGGGCTGCAAGGGCTGCGGTCGGAATTCAATTCCCTGCTCCAGCTGGTTGCCTCGCGTGAAGTAGCGGCACAGGCGTCGGCAGTGCGTCCGCCCGGTGTCCTCGCCAGTCTCGGTCAACGCGTCTGGTCCGATGCGCTCGGTATGGCAGGCTATCTTTCTTTCGTGGGCGAAAGCGTCACGGTATTGGTGCGTTCTCTAGCGCAACCGAGGCGCCTGCGTTGGCGACCAATTCTGCACAACATGCAGAGTGCCGGGGTCGCAGCGCTTCCTATCACGGGCTTGCTGTCATTTCTCTTGGGCATTGTGATCGCGTATCAGGGCGCGGACCAGTTGCAACGCTTCGGCGCCAACATTTTCATCGCTGACCTCGTAGGACTCGCGATGTTACGAGAGTTGTCGCCGTTGCTCACTGCCATCATCATCGCGGGCCGGTCTGGATCGGCCTACACCGCGCAGATCGGCACGATGAAGGTCACCGAGGAAATCGACGCGTTGCGCACCATAGGCGTCGCCCCGCAAGAGCTGCTGGTCCTGCCCAAGGTGCTGGCGCTGATCTTCGTATTGCCATTGCTCACTGTCTATACAGACGTCACCGGCGTGCTGGGCGGCATGATTATGGCGCGCTCGAAGCTCGACGTCAGCTTCGGGGCGTTTCTCGACCGCCTCGATGAGGCGATCAGCCTTTCCTCATACGTGACGGGCATCGCCAAGGCGCCCGTGTTTGCGATGATCATTGCGTTGGTCGGATGTTACCGGGGGTTCCAGGTCAGCGGCAGCGCGGAGAGCGTCGGCCAGCAAACCACCATGAGCGTCGTGCAGTCGATCTTCCTGGTGATCGTCACCGACGCATTGTTCTCCGTTGTTTTCAACTGGCTCGACCTCTGAGCGGCGCGATGGAAAAGAACCCGAACACCGAGCCAGTCATCGAGATCCGCGATCTCAACACCCGCTTCGGTCGAGCCGTCGTCCACGAAGGTGTCAACATGGCGGTGTATCCGGGCGAGATCTTCGCGCTCGTGGGCGGCAGCGGCTCAGGCAAGTCGACGCTGCTACGCGAAGCCATCCTGCTCCAGCAGCCGGCCTCGGGGTCGATCCAGGTTTTTGGCCAGGAGATCGTCGGCCTCAGCGATGAGGAAGCTTTGCCGCTGCGGCGCCGCTGGGGCGTGATGTTCGAGCGTGGTGCGCTGTTCAGTTCTCTCACCGTCACAGGGAACGTCGGCATGGTGCTGCAGGAGCACACGAAACTGACCGAGGGACTGATAAGCGGGATCGCCGCCATCAAGATCGCACTTACTGGGCTGCCCGCAGATGCCGGCCCGAAATACCCGAACGAACTGAGCGGCGGCATGCGCAAGCGCGCGTCACTCGCCCGCGCGCTCGCGCTCGATCCTGAGTTGCTATTTCTCGACGAACCGACCGCGGGGCTCGATCCGCTCAGCGCCAGCGGTATCGACGAACTGGTGCGCAATCTCCGCGATTCGCTGGGGCTTACCATCATGATGGTGACGCACGATCTCGATCTGCTTTGGCGGGCTGCCGACCGGGTCGCGGTGCTCGGCAAGGGACACATCGTAGGCGTCGGGACGATGACCGAGCTCTCGCATTCGGACGACCCGCTGATCCGGCAGTACTTCCATGGACCGCGCGGACGCGCCGCGCAGGAACAGGCATGGAAGCAAGGGTGAACTTCGTGGTGGTCGGAGTCTTCGTAATCGTCCTTAGTACGACGCTGATCGCCGGTGTGCTGTGGTTGAGCAGCGGAAAATACTATCGGAAGAGTTACGACATCTATCAGACCTACATGAGCGAGTCGGTCTCGGGGCTGAATATCGACGCCCCGGTGAGGTATCGCGGCGTCGACGTCGGCCGAGTGCGCAAGATCGCCTTGGCCCCTGGTAATGTCGAGGAAGTGCAAGTGACCCTTGATATCGACCGCGGCACGCCGGTCAAGGAAGACACCGTCGCCATTTTGCAATCGCAGGGATTGACGGGCATTGCGTTCGTCGAGTTGACTGCCGGCCACCGAGGCTCGGCGCAGCTGCGGGCGAAGCCCGGCGAGGAGTATCCCGTGATCAAATCGGGACCCTCGCTCATGAACCGGCTGGAGACTTCGCTGACGCCGCTGCTCGCCAGCGTGAACCGTACGAGCGACAGCCTCAATGCCACGCTCGACGAGGAGAACCGTCGCGCCCTCCGGAAGACGCTGGCCGATCTCGAACTGCTGTCGCGAACGCTCGCGGCGCGCTCGGCTACGATCGACTCGGGCTTGGCAAGCGCGGCCAAGACGATGGAAAACACGGCACGCTTCACCGATCAGCTGCCGCGCCTGCTGCAGCGCGTGGAACGAAGTGCAGACACATTTGATCGCATGGCCAATCAAGTTGGCGGCGCAGGGGCGACCGCCACCGGGGTGCTCGACGGCACCCGTGCTGATGTCCAGCGGTTCACGAACGAAACGCTGCCTGAGGTCCACGAACTGGTCGCGGATCTGCGGGACCTGACCGCCACCTTGCGCCGCGTCAGTGGCGACCTGGAAAAGGACCCAAGCGCATTGGTCTACGGCAAGCCGATGCCGAAGCGCGGCCCCGGGGAATGAGTCGTGAAACGGCGAACACGCCACCTGCCGCCGATTGACTGTGCGATGGCAAACAACAAGAGCAACGGTGTTAGCTGGCGGTGGCTGCGATGGCTGGGGCTGGCCCTGCTGCTCGACGGCTGCACAGGGTTGCGTCCGGCGGTTGAGAATGGCAACACGTACGTGTTGGAGGCCAGGCCGATTGTCAAGAACGTCCGCGACAGACGCAATATCGTTTTGGAGGTCAGCGCGCCGCGGGCTTCACCTGGCTTCGAGACGGCCCAGATGGTCTATGTGCAACGCGCCTACGAGCTTGATTACTTTGCGGCCAACCGATGGGCCGATACTCCGTCACGGATGCTGGGGCCGATCCTGGCGCAGGCGCTGGAACAGTCCGGCAGTTTCAGCGCGGTCGTCCAAGCGCCAAGCATCGTTCCAGCCGATGTTCGGGTTGTCAGCGAGCTCGTCCGTCTGCAGCAGAATTTCGAAATGCACCCAAGCCGGATCGAGTTCGCTCTGCGAGTACAAGCGATTGATGTCCGTAGCAAGCGCCTGCTCGCGACCAGGCTGTTCGAAGCCACAGAAAGCGCACAGAGCGATGATCCGTACGGCGGCGTGACTGCGGCCAATGTGGCGCTCCAGCGCATCCTGGAACAGGTTGTGGATTTCTGCATCGCCGAGTCAGTCAAAAGCTAAAGCATGTCGTCGCATTCCTCGGCGTAGTAGCGCTCGATCATTTCATCGCTTACAACCAGGCTCATGTTCGGAAACCGCGGCACCGGCCGGTGAACGGCGAGCAAATCGACCCTGGGCTGTTCCTTGTACCAGGCAACGGTTTCTATGAGCTTTTGGGTCGCACGCGAGGCGCACTCGGAACCGTCCACGGGAAGCAGCACTTTGAGCATGTCGTACTCCTAGCATAGTGGAGCCGTTACTTGAGATGTGGGCAATCCTGCCAACCGACGATGAGCGGCGGTTGTGAGAATTTGGTCCTCAGTCGATTAATCGACCGAAGCAAGCGTGGCCGGCTTAGTATCTTGTACAGTAGTCTGCGCTTGCCACGGAAGTCCAGAAGAAGCAGTCCGGCAAGCACGGTGAGTAACCCCTGCCCTGGCATCCCTGGCACCGAAAGAATAACGCCGCAAATGACGAGTATTGCGCCGAGCAGGTTCTTCAGAACAACGCCGATCCGAAAAAATATCCCGTGACTACTGTCTTGAAGACTTTTTGCGCGAGGACCCCGAAAGTAATCAGGCGGTAACCGAATGAGAATAGCCAAGGACACAGCGAAACTTATTGCCACTGTCGCAACCAACAAGAGCGTCGCAAGGATTGCGTATTGCCCCAGCAACGCCGGCTGCTGAACCATTTCGGTTATCCAAGAAGCCATTCGTATTCGCCAAGGCCGGTGTGTAGATGATAAAAAGGAGGCATCGATCAAGGGTTGATATTCTGGTCCTCTCCCGATTCGATGGTTTGATCTCGCTCAAATTCGCGTAACCGGATGCTCATCCTTGAACGCCCGCCGCTTCCGGTGCCGCAGCCACCTCATTGATGAGCGTGCCTGTAGAGTCGAGACTCCACCGCTGGGAGCAGACAGAATCGGGCAAGCATGGGGTCGTCAATTCGACTATCTATGCATGGCATCTCAACCGACCCGCACGCGGCGCCGATGAAGCGATTTGTAAATCTCCAGCCAAGTCAAACCGACCACCGCAGTGGCGATGCTCGACAGTAATTGAGTCCAGCTTAGCGGCCCGAAGCGGAAAATCTCCCGCAACGGCTCGGCGTAAAGTGCAAGAGCGAGGCCCAGGAACGCGCCGCCGACGATCCACCAGAGCACGGGGTTGGGGCGGCGCAACGTTTCGGCTAACGTTGCCTGCGACGACCGGTTGGAGAGAATCAGGCCGACGTTGCCGAGCACGACGGCAGCAAACGCCATGGCCCGTGCCTGCGGTTCCGGCGTCCCCTTCGCAAGTACCAGGGCGTACAAGAGCGCGACTGCAACCAATACGCTTACCCCCTGCAGAACGCTGGCTGCGATCATCCGGCCGTTGAACAGGCGCGAAGTCGAGGCGCGGGGCGGCCGGCGCATCACGTCGTGCTCCGGCGGTTCCGCCTCGAACGCAATCGAACATGCCGGGTCGATCACAAATTCGAGAAACACGATGTGGACTGGATAGAACACCAATGGCCATCCAAAAAGCAGCGGCAGCAGCGCCATTCCCGCGGTCGGCACGTGAACCGCGATGATATAGCACATGGCCTTCTGAATATTGTCGAAGACGCGACGCCCGAGCTTGACCGCTTCCACCATGGAAGCGAAATCGTCTTCGAGCAGCACGAGCGACGCGGCTTCGCGCGCTACATCCGATCCACGCTTGCCCATGGCGACACCGATATGGGCCGCTTTCAATGCGGGCGCGTCGTTGACCCCATCTCCGGTCATCGCGACGACTTCTCCATTGGCCTTGAACGCCTGCACCAGCCGCAGCTTCTGCTCGGGAACCACGCGCGCGAAGACGTTGACTTGTGCCGCACGCTCCTGCAGCTTCGCGTCGGTCATGGTGTCGAGCTCGGGACCGGTTACCACCGTTTCCGGACGCGCCAGACCGATCTGGCGCGCGATAGCTTGCGCCGTGCCGGCGTAGTCGCCGGTGATCATCACGGTGCGTATTCCCGCCGCATAGCATTGACTCAGGGCCGCCGGCACCGTCGGCCGAATGGGATCGGCAAGGCCGGTGAGCCCAAGGAAGTGCAGGCGCAGTTCGCGCTGAGATGTCGGCCACGCAGGATGGTGGCTATGCGCCGACGAGAGCGCGCCTCTTGCCACCGCCAGCACCCGCAAGCCCTCGCCCGCCATCTTAGCGACCTGTGTGCGGATCTCGGCGCGTTGGGCGCTGTCCAGCGCGCATATCTCCGCGATCGCCTCCGGTGCACCTTTGGCAGCGACGACGTAGCCGTCGCTGTCCTGTGCCTGCCAGACATGGGCGACGGACAGTTGTTCGGGGGACAACGGATACGTGTGTGCGAGCGTCCACGCGTTGACCTTCTCCACCGCCGCGGGCGCGCGGTCCCGCGCGAGCTGGTGGTAGGCCTTCTCCATGGGATCGAAGGGCTCCCGTTCGCTCGCCAGCACCCCCATCTCGATGAGTTCCGATGGGAATGCGTCAGCCGAATCCTGCCTGCCGAGTTCCTTGCCCGGCATCCACAGCGTGTGCACGGCCATGCGGTTCTGAGTGAGCGTGCCGGTCTTGTCTACACACAGCACCGTTGTGGATCCCAGCGTCTCGATCGCTGACGGCCGCCGTGTCAGAACGCCGTCTTGCGAAATCCGCCACGCCCCTAGCGCCAGGAATACCGTAAGTACGACCGGAAATTCTTCCGGCAGATTTGCCATCGCCAGCGTGATCCCGGCGAGCAGGCCGTTCAGCCAGTCACCACGCGTGTAAGCGTAGAGAACGGTAACAAGCACGCACAGCGCCAGCCCGAGCGCTGCGAAGATGAGCACCGCTCGCCGCGTTTCGACCTGGATGCTGCTCAACTCCGGCACCAGCGTCTGCAGCGCTTTGCCTATCTTGCCGATCTCGGTACGTACACCGGTTGCCATTACGGCCGCGACTCCCTGACCCTGGGTGAGGAGCGTTCCGCAATAGACGAAGGGCAGATCGTCGCCTCCCGGTCGCGTCGGCGACGCGTCAGCGCCGCCCACGCGCTTGCGCACGGGCACCGATTCGCCGGTCAGGAGCGATTCGTCTGCCGTGAGATTGTTGCAACTGAACAGTGCCGCGTCGGCGGGCACCCGGTCGCCTTCCTTGATTCGCACGACGTCGCCTAGCACGACTTCCCGCCCCGGCACCGACTGCCATTCGCCATCGCGCAGCACTTGCGCGCGCGGATTCGAAAGCTCGCGCAGAGCTTCCAGCGCGCGCTCGGTCTTGCGTTCCTGGTAGAACGTGATGCCCATGACCACGAACACCGAGGCGAAAAGGACCAACGCCTCACGGATGTCTCCAAGAGCCAGATAGATGGCGGAAGCACAAATGAGGAGCAGGAACATCGGCTCGCGCACGACTTCCCATGCAATCGCCCAGAGCTTGCGGGGCTTTGCGGAGGGCAGTTCGTTGTAGCCATCGCGCGCCAGGCGGGCTATCGCCTCGGTGCTGGTCAGGCCGAGTTGCCCTTTAACGCTGCTGGTCATTTCGGTCTGGTTCCCAGATGGCGGTAGAACATGCGCTTCGCGGCTTCGACAATGCAGAGGTAGGCAACGACCAATGCCGCGAGAATCACCAAAAATTCAGTCGGCGGCGGCTGGAAGCCGAAGTAGTGCCCCAATCTCGTGAACGGAAGAATCAGAGCCGCGAGCACTACGGCCAGCGAGGTCGCTGCGAGCACCGCGTGGGGTCGGCTCAAAAGCGGATTGTGGCGCGTACGAATGACGAAAATCACCAAGACCTGGGTCGCCAGCGATTCGACGAACCATCCGGTCTGGAACAACGCCTCGTTCGCGTTCAACACTGCGAGGAGCACATAGAAAGTGAGGAAATCAAACAATGAGCTGACCGGTCCAATGATCCACATGAAGTTGCGGATGAAAGACATGTCCCACTTTTGCGGACCGCGGATCTCATCCGCGTCAACGTGATCGAGCGGAATCGCCACCTCGGACAGATCGTAGAGCACGTTGTTGAGCAGGATCTGCGTCGGCAACATCGGCAGGAAAGGCAGGAAGACCGAGGCGGCTGCCATGCTGAACATGTTGCCGAAGTTGGAGCTGGTGCCCATCATGATGTATTTACGGATGTTGGCGAAGGTCCGCCTGCCCTCGAGGACGCCGTCGTGCAAAACGTGCAGGTCGCGCTTGAGCAGGATCAGATCGGCCGCTTCCTTGGCCACGTCGACGGCCGTATTGACCGAAATGCTCACGTCCGCCGAGTGCAACGCCGGCGCATCGTTGATCCCGTCACCGAGGTAGCCGACCACGTGACCGCGCGCCTTCAGAGCAAGAATGATGCGGTTCTTCTGGACCGGGTTCACGCGACAATACAGATTCACTCCATCCACTCGTGCCTCGAGCGCGTGATCGCTGAGCTGGGCGATTTCAACTCCCGTCAGAACGCCGGTGACTCCTACGCCGAGCTTCCCGCAGATGTGCTGAGTCACCAACTCGTTGTCACCGGTGACAATCTTCACTGCGATACCGCTTGCCACAAGAGTTGCTAGCGCCTTGGCGGCACTCACTTTGGGCGGATCGAGAAATGCCGCGAAGCCCGCGAACACAAGTTGCGTCTCGTCGCTTACGACCGCATGGTCGTGGTCCTTGCCGACTTGCCTGAAGGCGATGCCGAGCACGCGTAGCCCTTGCGTGCTCAATGCCTCCAGCTGCTGCTGCGCCTTGTCGCGTGCGGCGGCATCCCACGCGTGCACCGTCCCAGATTCGCTCTCGTCGAAGTGCGTCGACAACCTGAGAATGTCCTCGGGCGCGCCTTTCACCACGAGCATGCGGGTGGGGCCGTCGTCGACCAGCACCGACACGCGCCGCCGCTCGAAATCGAATGGCGCTTCATCGATCTTTGTCCACCGGGTGGCATCAACATGCTTATGCGCGACAATCGCCTCGTCGAGCGGACTCTTGAGCCCCGTCTCGAATTGGCTGTTGAGATACGCGAGCAGCAATACCCGCTCGCAGTCGCGCCCGCAGATATCGACGTGCCGCTCGAGGTCGATCTTCGCCTCGGTCAGCGTGCCGGTCTTGTCGGTGCACAGCACGTCCATCGACCCCAGGTTTTGAATGGCCGCAAGCCGCTTCACGATCACTCGCTTGCCCGCCATGCGCAACGCTCCTCTCGCGAGCGTGACGGAAATCACCATGGGCAGGAGTTCGGGCGTCAAACCCACCGCGAGCGCAATGGCGAACAGGAACGACTCGAGCAGCGGCTTGTGGGTCGCGGTGTTGACCATGAGCACGAACAGCACCATGAGTACGGTGAGGCGCATGATCAGCATGCCGAATCGGCGCGTGCCGAGTTCGAACGCTGTGGGGGGAGGATCAAGGCTCAGCGTGCGAGCGATTTCGCCGATAGCGGTGGTGCGACCGGTACGGCAGACAAGCAAGCGGGCCGTCCCGCTAACCACCGACGTGCCCATGAAAAGCGCGTTCATTGCCCCCTCGAGGTCAGCCCGACGGTCTACGAGCTCATGGGCGTGCTTCTCCACAGGAAAGGATTCGCCGGTCAGCAGGGCTTGGTTCACGAACAGGTCGCGCGCTTCGAGCAGGCGACCGTCCGCGGGTACGAGGCTGCCGGAGGTGAGCAACGCGACGTCGCCGGGCACCACCTGCGCAACGGGGACCTCCTTTGTTTCGCCGTTGCGCACGACGATTACACGGATCTGCACCGACTGACGCAACCGCTGCGCGGCCTGCCCGGCGCGATATTCCTGAACGAAGTCAAGGGTGACGCTCATCAACACCATGACGATGATGATGAGAAAGCTCGCCATTTCACCAGTGAGCGCGGAGATAACACTCGCCACGATCAGGATCAGTACCAACGGGTTGCGGAAACGGCGCAGAAATTCCGCCAGGAGCGTGCGCTGGGGACGGTCGCGGAACTCGTTGGGCCCGTTGCGCTTGAGACGCGTACGCGCTTCGGCCTGCGTCAGCCCGTCGGCAGATGTGCCGAGCTCCTCGAGCAGCGCCGGCAGCGGCCTCAGCCACCACGACGATTCATGATCAGAGGAACTCACGTCAACATTGTCGCCCACTAGCTTCTCGTCTCGTACCGGTCTTGCAGACTTGCGCCGCCGTAGTGAGAAGCAAGGGTCAACTCATTCGCAGGATTGAGGTCGGTTCAACAGCGCATCACGACTTGTCAGATCGCGGTATTCATTGCTGTTTTCTTGGCTAACCGTCATCGACGCTCGGTGCGCGATAGGAGCGAAGGGTCGCCATGCACTGTTGGCCGCTCGGGCGCGATGCGCCGGTCACGCGCCGCGCGCAGGACCTGCTCGGGCGTCTGCACGTCGAGTTCGTGCCAGAGGAGCGCCACGCGTTTCGGCCCCAGCCCCGGAATCTTGAGCAATTCCGTGACCGCCGCTGGCATCTCGCGCCGCGGCCTCTCGAGCAGCGCGCATTTGCCGGTGTCGACGATCTCCCGCATCTTGCCCGCGAGATCGACGCCGATGCCGGGCAACTCCGTGAGATCCTCCCCGCGTTCGAGCTTCTGCTTCACGTCGGGTCCGAGCCCCCGCAGCATGCGTGCCGCGTTGCTGTACGCGCGAACGCGGAACACGTTCGCGCCCTGGATCGCAAGGCGATCGGCAATCTCTTCGAAGATTGCGGCAACGGCCAGGTTCGGAACGGGCATTATCTGCTCCCGGTTTCTCGCGCGCGAACCCGGCCGCCGTCGCGAACGGCATCGCTCGGATAGACGATCACACGCTCGCCCGGTTCGAGGCCGCTCTCCACCACCGTCTGCTGGCCGCCGCGTGGACCGACCTTGACGGTGCGCAATCGCGCGCGGCCGTCGGCGAGAACGAACGCCGCCCAGCCTCCGTCGTGCCGGAACAGAGCGCCCACCGGGATCGTGATCGCATCGTCGCGCTTCTCCGCGACAATCCGGGCGTCGACCCGATGCGCGTCGCCGAGGTTCTGCCAGTCTCCGGGCACCGCGACGAAATCGATCACGATGTTGACCCGCTGCTCTTCGACGCCGAGCGCCGAGACCTTGGTGAACGCGGCGGGCTCGACCAGCCGCACTTTTCCCCCGAGTGGTCGTGCGCTTCCGCCGTGGTCTAGCTCTACGTCGGCGCCGGGACGAATCGCAGCGGCATCGGCGGTAAGTACGTCGACGACAACCTCGAGGTTGTGCGGATCGCCCAGTTCGAGGATCGACGCACCAACTGGCACCACCGCCTCGCTCTCCTGAACGACGCGCAGGATCTGGCCCGCCACTGGCGAACGAATTTGCCAGCGCTGACCGCTGCCCCCCGCTTCCTGATGCGCGCGTGACTGTGCTGCCCGCGCCAGCGCAACCTGGTGTTCCGCCACATGCGTGTCGAACTCGGCAATCTTGAGCTCTTTAGCCTTCAGTTGGACGCCGCGCTGGACTCGCTCGAGACTCTCTTTGGACGTGAATCCCTGCCCAGCCAGCTTAGCGGCACGCGCGAGGTCGGCAGTGGCCTGGTCGAGCGCCACCTGCGCCCGCTCCACGGCCGCGTTTGCGCGGAGCTTCTCCCCCTCGGCTGCACCGAGCCGCTCGGCCAGCTCCCGTTCTGTCCGCGCGTCGAACAACGTCGGTGCGGAGGGTACGAGCGTAGCGAGCAGCGTCCCCACTTCCACCGTGGCGCCGGGCTTGAGCTCCACGCGCAGCAGACGGCCCGCCAGTGGGGCCGAAACGACGTAGCGTTCGCGCACCCGCGTCTTGCCGTCCTCGTCGATCATTTTTCGGAACACACCGCGCGTCACGCTGGCGACCTCAACCTCGACCGGCTGTGGCGCGAACGCCCAAAGGAGCGCACCGATCACCGCGATGCTCGCGAGCGCCCATGCTCCTTTCCTCATCCACGCCTTATTCATCGCCTACTCTCTCGTCTTGAGCACGCCCACCAGGTCCAGCCGGTCAATGCGCCGGCGGACGATCAGTGCGCTGGCGGCGCCGGCAACGACAATCGCAAGCGCGGCAAACGCATACGTGCGTGGCGCGACAATGATCGGGATCGCGATCAGGTCATGATGGCTCATGCGTACGATCGCCCAAGATAGAAGGTAGCCGAGCACGCAGCCGACCGGAATGGCCGCGAGGAGTTCCAGCGCAAGCTCGCCGAGGAGAAACGTCGAGACCTCACCCCGCGTGAAACCGAGTACCCGAAGGCTCGCTAATTCCCACGACCGCTCCTGCAGCGCGATGCGGGCATTGTTGTAGACGACGCCGATCGCAATGACCGCGGCGAAGGCGGTAAGGATGGACGTGAAAAACAATACGTTGCGAGCCGATGTCTCCCGGAAGTTGGCGAGCATCGCGATCTTGCTTGCTGCGACCGCCACGCGGGGAAACGTCTTGAGTTGCTGGAACAACGCGTCGCGTTGCGATGCGTCCAGTCGCACCGACACCGCCGAAAGCATCTTGCCCTCACCCATAACACGATTGAGCGCGTCGAGATCCATGTACGCAAACAGGCCGATCAGGTCACGCACGGTTCCGACAACAAGCAACAGCCGCTTGTGGCGCTCCCCCACCAGGGTTTCGACCAGAACGCTATCTCCGACTCGAACCCCGAGCCGGTCCGCGAGACGATCCGTGAGCAGGATTCCATCGGAGGGAATCGGGATCCGGTTCAACGCGTCATCGAGAAGTCGTCGCAGCTCGCCATCAGCGGGGAGTCCCAGAATTGCGGTACGGTAGAAGTGATGGCCTGCGACAAGTCGCGCCGGAACATCGCGGAAACCTTCGGCCAGCATCACCCCTGGCATCCGCGCGACTTCGCTCTCCACCCTCGGGCCCAATGCGTCGACTAGAACGATGTCGGCGTCGGCGCGTTGCGCCGCTTCGAATTGCACGCCGACCATGTAGTCGAGTGCGTCGCGCCAGAACATGCCGCACACGATGATCGCCATCGCCGAGGCGATACCGAACGTGGTCAACAGCGCCCGCCACGGCCGCCGCTCCATGGTTCGGATCGTCATCCGCATCGCTGGTGTGAGCAGATGGCCCAGGCCCAGTCGCTCCATCAGCGTCCGGCGATAAGTCCCGGGAAACGGCGGCCGCATCGCTTCGGCCGGCGCCAGGCTGACCGCCTTGCTCACCGCATCCAACGCTCCGGCGACAGCGGCGAACAGAGTCACCGCGGTCGCGGTGAGCACGATCCAGAGTGGCATGACAAAGGTATAGCTTGGGAAATGGAAGAACCTGGCGTACAGACCCGTCACGCCTTCCCCGAACCACGCCCCGACGGCAATCCCGATCAGCGTGCCGATGAACACGATCAAGGCCACCTGCAGCAGGTAATGTGCCGCGAGCGCACCGTTGCCGTAGCCGAGCGCCTTGAGCGCGGCGATTTGTTCGCGTTGCGTCGCCACCTGACGATTCAGCACGACATTGAGCAGGAAGGAGGCCACAGCGAGGAAGATCGTGGGAATCAGCGTGCCGGTGACCTTCCACTGGTCGATTTCCTTTCCCAGGATCCGGTGCGAAAGCTGTTCATCGCGGCCGTACGCACCCGCTCCACCATAGGGTTCGAGCAACCGATCCATCGCATCGATCACGCCACGTTCCGACGCGCCGGGCGCGAGCCGCACGGCGACATGGTTGAATGCGCCTTCCATGTTGTACGCGGCCGCAAGCCGTTCGCGGCCGATCCAGAACACTCCAAAGCTCCGGTCGTCCGGAAAAGCTCCGCCCCGGCTGGCATAAATATAGTCGGGCGAAAGGCCGACACCCACGATCGATAGCGTCTCTTTCCTGCCGTTGATCAACGCGGTGATGGTCTGGCCTGGGCCAAGGTGACGCGTCGTCGCGAAGCCCTCGGAAACCACGACTTCGGCAACCTGGCCCCGCTCCGGCATGCGGCCGCGCCGAATGACGAGTTGATTGAGCCTGGGCGGGCGGACCTCATCGAGCCCGATCATGCGCCCGACGATCGGTTCGGCCACGCCCGGGACGTCCAGCGTGACGTCGAATACGACCGTCGTTTCGGCGTCACTGATGCCTGGAATCTCCAGGATGCGCCGTTCAGTCTCGCGCGGTGCGCGCTTGATGTCCGAGAACGCGTCCCCGAAGCGCGCCGATTCGTAGAACGACTCACGCGCAGCCACCAGCGAATAGTACGTCGCGAACGAGCCGACAAAACCGGACAGCGCGCTGGCAACGACCAGCGCGACCGTGACGACCTGACTCTTCAGTTGCCACAGGTCGCGCAGCAACTTGCGGTTGATCGCTTTCACCAGGACAGCTCCGCCGGCGTCAGCTTGCGGGCGACCGTGTCCACCCTCATGATGCGCCCGTCAGCCAGGTGCAACACTCTATCCGCCATGCCAGCAATGGCGGCGTTGTGGGTGATCACGATGGCCGTAGTGCCGAGTTCGCCATTGATCTTCGCGATCACTTCCAGCACGACCTTGCCCGTAGGATAGTCAAGCGCGCCGGTGGGCTCGTCGCACAAAAGGACGTCGGGTCGCTTGGCGATCGCGCGGGCGATCGCGACTCGCTGCTGTTCGCCGCCGGAGAGCTGCGACGGAAAGTGATTGGCTCGCGGCATGAGTCCTACGAGGTTGATCGCCTCGTCAGTATTCATCGGGTTGGGCGCGATATCGGTGACGAGCGCGACGTTCTCCCGGACGGTCAGGCTCGGGATCAGGTTGTAAAACTGGAAGACAAAGCCGACGTGATCGCGGCGATAGCGGGTCAGGGTCGCTTCGTCGGCGACGGCCAGGTCGTGATCGCGCCAGGACGCGACGCCGCTGCTGGGTACGTCGAGCCCGCCGAGAATGTTGAGCAGTGTCGATTTGCCGCTGCCCGACGGACCCAGCAGGACGACAAATTCCCCCTCGAAGATCTCGAGGTCGAGGTCGCGTAGCGCTCGCACTTCGACTTCCCCCATTCGGTAGGTCTTGCACAAGCCGCGGGCGACGAATACCGCGGGCTTATTCAACGCCTTGATGCTCCGTGATCCGGCGATCCTTTGGCACCCATGGTACGGCCGGCTATGGCACCCCCGGCTTGATGCGGGTCAAGGGTGCGGCGGAGCCGCATGGACCGGTCGCTGCGGGCTCTGGCGCAGGAATTGATCTCGCGCAAGGACCACGACGTAATCACCGCCTATGCTTTTGATGTCCACTCTGCCGTGGGGCGAGTTTTTGGGCGTTGCGAGCGGCGCCGACGACCATGACCTACCAAACCATTCTTGTTCATCTCGATCAAAGCGCCGAATCGCGCGGCCGGCTCGGGATCGCGATTAGCTTGGCCCGCGACTATGCGGCACGTCTCGTCGGCGTCTACCTCGACGGCGCGCCGGAGATCGCTCCATCCATCGCGGCGCTGATCCCGAGCAACACTGTCGAGCAGTTCATGCGAAACGCCCTCGAGACGCAGCGTGCGGCGGAAGACGCGTTCCACCAAACTGCCACTACCGCCGGCGTCACTGACGTCGAATGGCGGGCGCCTGCGGGGCCGTCGATCGACGCCGCCGTGGCGCACGCCCGCAGCGCCGATCTAATCGTCGTCAGTCAGCCCGATCCCTTGCAGGCCGGTTGGTCTCTTGCTGCGCGGCTTGTCACGGCGGTGTTGCTCGAGGGGGGACGACCCGTCCTCGTCGTCCCCTATGTCGGCGCGCCGGAAATCATCGGGACCAACGTTGTCGTCGCGTGGGATGGCGGACGCGAGGCCTCGCGTGCGCTCGCCGACGCGCTGCCGATCCTCGTTCGCGCGCGCCAAGTGACCGTCGTTTGCCTTGACCCGAGCGCGTCCGCGCGGGGTGCGGATGTGCTCGCGCGCGACCGGCTCCTGGCCTATCTGCGCCGACACGCGGTTGCCGCGCAAATCGAATCCGACGCCTTTGACGAAGGCGAGATCGGTTTCGGGGACTGGCTGTTGTCGCGCGTCGCGGACTTGGGTGGCGATCTCATCGTGATGGGAGGCTACGGTCATTCACGGTGGCGCGAGCAGGTAGTGGGTGGTGCAACGCGGACGCTGCTCGCACAGATGACAGTCTCGGTGCTGATGGCGCATTGATCTCTCGCTTGCGCCAAAAATTGGCCCTGCTGTCGCGGACGATAGCGGACAGCTCGACTTGCAAAGGATCACTCCATGTTCCGTAGGATTCTGGTTCCCATCGACGGCAGCACAACGTCGAACCGTGGCTTGGACGAGGCGATCGGCCTCGCCACCGATCAGAAGGCGAAAATCTGCCTGCTCCACGTCGTAGACGAGCTGGTCGTCGCGGGAGGTGCCGACGGCATCGCATTCGTGCCCGCGACCTACATCGACGAGTTCATTCAAGCGTTGCGCGCAGGGGGAAAAAAACTTCTCACCCGAGCCGAGATCAAGGTGCGCAAGCACGGCATCGAAGTCGAGTCCGTGTTGCTGGAAACAGTCGGTCGCCGGGTGGCGGAGCAGATCATCGTGCAGGCGAAGAAATGGCGCGCCGATGTCATCGTGCTCGGCACGCACGGGCGCCGTGGGTTGTCGCGCGTGGTGATGGGGAGCGACGCCGAGATGGTCTTGCGCGAGACGCCGGTGCCGGTGCTCCTCGTGCGCTCGCCGCTGCGCCGGCGCAAGGCTCGCGCGCGCCGCGGCTGATGCGAGCGTCTGGGCACCGCCCAGTGCTCCATGCGTTTCTCCAAAGTGCATCAAGGGCACTCCAAGGTAGTGCGTTTGCAGCGTTCCTTTCAGTCGGAATCGCGCGTTTTGGATGGGGCTTTCGGCATCACGTCGCACTGGGGGCGCACTCCACTGCGACTACAGTGTGACTTGACCCTTCCCCCGACCGGCCAAGCACGGTCGAACGGGTACCAGGGGCGCACTGCAGGGCGATGCGACCATCCGAACACCGCCTGATTTCAATCGGAATGGAACCTGAGGGAATCACACCCCACGTCAATGTCAAGCCTGGCGCGGCATCGCGCGGCATTGTGGCCGCGAAGGAAACCTGTTCGGGCACCAATTAGGATAAATTTCTCTTGTCAAGCCAACTTTCCCGCTCCCACTTGACACGTTCATCGCGTTCATTAATATTCGAAACGCTGCTTGTTCCTGTTCATCGTGAACAGATTTCGGAGATGAACACCGAGCGTTGCGGGCGTTAACCACCTCATGCAGTGCCGGGCCTCAAAGGCCTCGTAATTCAAGGTCGCGGTAGCGGCCTTTGCCACCGATCCGACGAATCGCTGCCTTTAGAGCGCGATTCGCGTCAGCGATGGGCCGGACCCATCGTCGCATCGACCTGATCGATGCTGACCGTTTTCATTCTCGAAGTTGTTTCTCCCGCGTGCGAGTGATGCGCTCGAGGTGAGCGCTCGGCGTGGCATGGCGTCGCCCTTGAGGCTTCGCACCCCGTAATGTCCAAATTCTCAAACGGCCTTGTCATGCGGCTAGCCGGTAGTAGAAATTCAGGGTTCCGCCGAGCCGTGCGTGGCAACTGACTGTGCCGTCGGTTGCATAAGTGGTCGTGGGAACGATCAAACGGTTATTGAGACCTTGATGATTGCGCTCTCGATGATAGTGGGTCATGTATTCGGACACGGCACGCCGTAACGACCTCTGCCCAACGAAGATCATGCGATCTAGGCATTCATCTTTGATCGAGCGTACGAATCGCTCGGCGTAGGCATTCAGATTCGGCGATCGTGGCGGCAGCCGGATCACCTTGGTTCCATTGTCTCGAATCAGCCGGCGGAATTGCGCCAAGTACTTCGTATCGCGATCAATGATCAGATATCGCTTGGAATGCAGTGCGCCAGCCGCCGGATCGGTTTCGTTGCGAGCAATCTGCAGCATCCACGATTCATCGGGGCGGGTCGCGATTCCTGCGATGTTCACAACGCGATCGGCAAGGCAGATCACGAAGAGCAGGTAGTGCGTGATCAGACCCCTACTCGTCCATACCTCTACCGAGAGAAAGTCACTGGCAGCCAGGATTTTCCAATGGACCTTCAGAAAGGTTGACCACCGCGTTCGTCTTCCTCGCTCCGGCGACGGCTCAATGCCATTGCGTTTCAGAACATTGGCAATCGTGCCGCGACCAACCTTATGGCTGAGATTGTCCAACGCACCTTGAATGCGGGTATAGCCCCAACTGGGATTGTCCTGTGCCATGCGCACAATCAACTCGGAGATATGGCGCATGACGCCCGGTCGGCCAGGACCGCGCCGATGGGTGAAGGTCCACTTCTGTGCAACCAAACGTTGATGCCACCGCAGCAGGGTATCCGGCGAGACTATCGTATCGAGTTCCAGCAGCGCTTTGCGCCCTATCGCCTTGGCCTTGCGTGCTAGCAGGGCACGCTCCGCGTCGGTAAAGCGAATCCGCGTTCCGCGTAGCCGTTCCTTGAGCAACCGATTTTCTGCTTGGAGCAATTCAATGACGAGCGGCTGATGGCGATGAACCCAGCCTGCCACCATCATCAGCAGAAACGACAGCGCAGGTGGCACTGAACTCATCCCAACATTCTACCGCGGCCTTGTCGTTCGAATTGATGGACGGCACGAGGGTCACCGCTCTCATCACTACGCGCAGAAAACTGCGACCCACCAGAAGATAATTGCACGCCGTTTCGATCAGGGAGCGCCCCGCATCAGCCGAGGATCGGGCGATGCCGGGGCACTGGGAGGGAGACATGTTCTCGGTAGCGGGAACAGTCAGATCGCCACGCTGGTGGAACAGAATGCGGTACGTGAGGCTGGTGAAACTCGAAGGCAAACTCTCGGTGAGCTAACTCCAGCGCAGTAGGGTCCCTGCAGCGGGCCCGGATTTTGAGGTTATCAGATACACGGGGTCAGGCACTTCTGCACGGAGAGCACGACATGGTCGGCACCGAACTGGATTCGTTTGTCGGCATATCGCCAAAGTTCTTCAGAACCATGCCCGGAAACAGGGTTCGAAATAATCTCGACCGGTTGTCCTAGTGTTGTCCAGATCTCGTCCGACGTCATGCCCGGGATAAGGTTGGTAGCGCCAGTGTGCGGCTGTGCTTCCCTGGTAATCTGCACAGGGGTCTGAACGCCCGCGGATGCCAGCGCCGGCGAGCCGCCCATCTGGCTCAACGAATCGAATTGACAAGGGAAATTCTGGTAGAGCGGAAGTCCATTTTTCGCCACACAGTGGAATATCTCTCCGCCAGCAGCCAAGTGGAAACAGCTGGAAAAGACGAGAAATCCGCCAACGGACAATCTGCAAAGAAATGCAGCGCTCACTGCAATGCCTCGAACGCCTTGGCGTCCATAACTTGTCAGGAGATGACCCTGCTATATATAAGCTGACGATAAGGGCAGATTAGCGCAGTCACCGCCGGCAGAATGTATGCGGGCAGAGTCGCCCGCATCCATTCCGATACTCAACGATCGCAATCGTGATCAGGAACCATAAGTAGGTATTGGTCCGATTCCGAAAGAATTGCTCACATAGCCCGACCGCACCTTGTTTTTGAAGTCGACTTCCAGCAACTTCTCGCTGCCGACCTGACGCCCTAGCTCATCCGTCAGCGTGGCGACGATCTGCCTGGTTTTGATGTTGACTATCTCGCCCGTCGACGGATACGCGAACTTGCCGTCGAGGCTGAACGAGACCCATCCGGGCTGATCGCGCAGCGCGATGACTTCCGGCTTCTGCACCGGTGGCCAGACGGTATTGTCGAAGATGTGTAACAGACTGTTGAGGCCGTCGCACAACCAGATCTCCGTCCCGTCCGGTGTCAGGCCGATGCCGTGGCTCACGGTGCCGTGACGTTTGGTACGCCCAGAGTTCGGGTAGCCTACGACCGGGATCTGGGCCAGCACCTTGCCGGTGATAGCATCGCCGATCCCGAAGCCGAGTAAGTTGTTGACATTGACGTAGACCAGGGTCTCCGCGGCGTTTATGGTAAACGGCCGGATGGAGGCGCTGAACGGACCGATGCCAACGACTTGGGTGCGCGTCGCCGTATCGACCTTATGCAACACCGGGTCGTTCAGCGACGCGAGGTAGCAAGTTTTGCCGTCGAGGCTCATACAGGTGTTGTGCGCACCTCTCGTCGTCACCGAGACCTGCGCCTTCAGCTCCCCGGTTAAGGCATTGAGGACGTTCCAGTGATCCAGGCGGAAGGACGGCGACCAGATTTCCATCTGGTCATTCGGAACGAGGCCATCCGGCGTGATTTGCTGCCGATCGACACCGTCGGGCAGTGTAAATTGCCAGACCAACGCACCGGTGGTGAGATTGAAGGCGCCAATCGTGCCAGGGGCAGGTGACGCAGCCGACGCCTGAGACTTAGAGGTTGTGCACACGTAGACCATGTTCAACTGGGCGCTCGCACATATCCCCGTCACCTGCTCCGGCACCGCGGGCCCTATCGGTGGGGGAAAGGTCGGGATGCGCTTGACGAACTGGTAGTTGTTGTCGATGTCGAACACCAATATACCTTCGCCACCGAAGCTGACGTCAGCCTCGATACCCGGCGAGGCGGCGTAGATATAGCGACTCGAGTTGGGATTGTGCAGCGCGGGATCGTTCGCATGCGCGCGCCCGATTAGGGAGGGCAACGAGAATCCAGTCGCGGCGGCGCCGGCCACGGCGCCGGCCACACCCATAAAGCGGCGCCTGGTCATCCCACCATTCTGGCCACCGGGTTCCGTGACCCCGGCCGCCTCCGGCGGGTCGTTCGGTTGGGCCGGCGGGTTCTTTGGGCTTTCACTGGACATGAGTATTTCCTCCTATTTACCATTGAGATGAAACGCTGGATACCGTTCAGACTTCAATACAGTCACGCCCAGGCCGCCGAACTGCTTCATGGCGGCCATCACTGCTTCGCGTCCACTGTTGGCGACCGCCTGCCGGGCAAGGTCGAGACAGTCTTCCTTGATGTACGTTACCGACTTCCGCCTGGGTCGGGTTGATCGTTCGGAAATCTCGCCATCATGCTTGGGAAACCGTTCCCTTCCGGCGACGAGAACGAACTCAGGGGTTGTGCTGCGCAAAAACTCGATCATGCCAGTGTGGGCTGCAACGAGTATTCGTGATGCAACCCGCCCAGCACCGATTTGACGCGCACTGACAGCGTAGCGCCCGTTCGATGCCGGGATTCGCGATTGAGTGAAAGGATCGAGTTCGAAGGAGGATCAGGTACCCCAGGACCCAAAGACATGTGTGGGCGGCCGCGATTGTAATGGCCATGCCACGACCTCAAAATCGTTCGCAAATGGGTCTCAGAGATCGGGATGAGCCCATCCAAACACTCGCGGCGGATCGTGCCAATCAGTCGTTCGCATATGGCGTTTGCTTTGGGACTCGCAACGGGCGATCGCAGTACTTCGATTCCCAGAGCCCTGATTGAATCGTCGAGGTGTTTGGCAAAGATCCGATCTCGATCATGAATTAGGTAGAAATGCCCTCCTCCATTCCCCACGACCTCCCGTAACTGCTGCAAAGTCCAGTCGGCGTTAGGGTTCGCCGTCACGTTCACATGCGCCAGCCGGCGCGTCCCGTGCTCGATCACCACGAACACATACAACATCCGGAACGTCGCAGTAACGGCAACGAAGAAGTCACAAGCAATGATCGCCTTGGCGTGGTTATGCAGAAATGTCGACCAGCGCTGATCGCCGCGCGGCTGGCCTGGCGGTCGCTTCGGCATGTACTTCCTGACCGTTCTTGGCGACACGTGTATACCCAACTTCACCAACAGCTCGTTGGCAATGCGCTCCTCGCCCCACAGAGGATTCTCGCTCGCCATACGCCGAATGAGCTGCCGCAGCTCAAGCGGAATGGGCGGCCGGCCCGGTCGCGATTTGTAACGCCAGAACAGTCGCCAGCCGGCTCGATGCCAGCGAACCATCGTCTGTGGTTGAACGACAATCACGCACGATCGCCAGTCGCACAACCGCGATAGCCAAGCGAGGCTTAACCGAGTACCGGCATCCACACGTCGGGGCTTCACCCCGCGCTCCTTGAAGAGCGCAAGCTGCCGGCGCAGGACCAGGTTTTCCGCTTCGATTGATCGCCGAGACCTCGCGGTGAGAGCCAACAACCCGATCAAGTCGGCGAGCAAACGTATAACCATGCGAGCGAAGGCAATCACGCCTACATCATGCCATGGCTCTTACATTCGTACTCAGGTCAACCCACCCGGATCGAGTTTTTGCGGAGGACACCGGCTAGATGATTGTCAGAACGGCTTCCGAGCGCTCGTGCGTCGCCAGAATGGCCGCGTTACGTTAATTTCGCGCCGTGGCCGGCCAATGGGCGACCTGTCCGCGCGAACACTTGCTAAAGAGGGCGAGTAATGTCCCCCAAACCTTGAATCGGTGTTTTTAGCGGCGTACGATTGTTGTTACTTCGCGGGACGCTCGTCCCACATGAAGTCGGATCGCCATCGTCCAACGCGACCGCCTGATTGCATCACGACTCACAACAGGAGTACCACGTCCATGCAACTCACCGTCCGCGCGCTGCTGCTGGTGGCCCTGGCGCTCACCCTCCTGGCGGGGCAGGCCCGCGCCGGATTGATGATGACCATGAGTCAGCTCGGGACCGACGTGATCGTCTCGGGCGATGGAACCATCAACCTCGCCGCACTCACCGGGGGGGGGAACGGGAACCAACTTATGTCGGCGGGGACCGTCATGCCGAGTCTAGGCTCTATTTTCTTCGCCGGTACAAGTCCCGTGTTAGTTTTCGGACTCGGGGACATCAGTGGACCTACCAGTTTCGGCACCGGGCTTGGGCTCTTTGCGAGTTCAGGCAGCGGCGACAATTTTGGGATCACCCAATCTATCAACGGCAGCATTTTTATTCAATTCCCCCGCACTTATGTCTCAGGCGCCCAGCTTTCGGGCACCATGACATTCGCGGGGCGTACGTTCAGCAACCTCGGCGTGACGCCGGGGATCTACACCTGGACGTGGGGCCAAGGCCAGACCGCCGACTTCGCCGTGCTGCAGATTGCTGCGCCACGGATGGCGGCGCCGGAACCCTCGACGCTGGCGCTGCTTGGCCTAAGCCTCGCCGGACTCGGCTTCTCGCGCCGCAAGCAGTAACCGATTCCGCGTCCGCACAGACCCCGCTTCGGCGGAGTTTTCGATTTGTGCGAATGGGCGCACCAATCACTGAATGACCGGTAACGGGAGATCTTGCTGCTGTCCTTGTATGTCCGCTTGTGACCTATTCTGTTGAAAAACTCCCTTGAATTTGTTCGGGTCTTGGCTATGTTGAAGCCGAGAGGTTCGCGAGGGAGACGCGGGAATGATGGGACGACAGGCTGGTGGCCAGAAGAAGTTGTTTTACTCGT
>Ga0207700_10000242_pt1 | contig 32681 bp, 68 predicted proteins | sample LARL82metaG_FD_184348 | JGI IMG/M metagenome (GOLD analysis project Ga0207700, IMG submission 184348) | Corn, switchgrass and miscanthus rhizosphere microbial communities from Kellogg Biological Station, Michigan, USA - LAR L8-2 metaG... | ecosystem: Host-associated > Plants > Roots >...
AGGCAAGCGATCCTATTACATATCTAGGATATGCTGCAAACATTGCTTGGAACCTTATCTTACTTACAACTGGATTTTACATCTTTGCCGTAATGGTTGACTTTGGAGTGCCGACAATATTTGTAATGGGATTCATCGGTCTGTATACATTTCTATTAATCCGAACTGTTATAGCAATCTTGCGAGGTATTTAGAATATGGATATATCGATAGCAGAGTTCATAACCTATGGGCTGATCGGATATGCAGGCGTTCTGGTTCTCATTGTTTCAGTGATAAAAGAAGTTCCTATTACCCGTTCACTTGCATTAGTCAGGGCAATATTTCTAATACCTTCTGTAATAGCATGTGGTATATTGGCAAGTTCTGGAATACATATTGATGTATCTACAATAGCAACAAATAGTATCACAAGATCAGTAAACACAACTCAAGTTTGGACTGAAGCTACAACGCAGACTAATCAAATTGTCTTGGCAAACAATGTATGGATTCCTTTTCATGGAATGTTATTTATCATACTATCTTTCTATATATTCCAGCAAATAATGTTCTTACTTACCAAGCCTGCAAGACAGGGAGTATCAGAAGAAAGTGAACTATAATACAAGTAAACTTTAAAACCTATTGACTTTGAAAAATATACATTGAAGAAGATTATCTTATCTATACTGTTTATATCAATCCTGATAATTCCTAATACAACATTTGCAGATGAAGGACCATACATGAACGTGCCTCCTACAAACGCCTTTGATAAGATCCATTCTGACAACGGTACAATATCCGCAGTTAACTTTTCAATGCCACTAACTGTATCAGGAGGATCAGGCATCCAAGTAAAATCAAACAATGCTACCCACACTCTACAAATATCTTCCAGCATATCACAAGCTTCTGGAACCTATAACACAACTCAGGCCAATAACGTAAACATAAACTCTGGCGGTTACAAGATCAATTTCATAAACGGAACAGGTGCCACAGTGAATCTAAAAAATTCAGGTTCAGGAAACCAGATTAACGTAACTGTATCAGCGACAGGAACATCCAGCGGAGTATCTTCACTTAATGCCTTGACAGGTGCCCTGACTATTGCCTGTGTCTCTGGTAATACTACATGTACAAATACCGGAGGAAATACCATAACAGTCAATACGGCTTATAATGTTGTAGTTACTGGTGGATCAACTCAGACTATAACTAAAGGTCTTACACTAAACGCACTAACTTTAGGTGGTAATGCAGCCGGAGGAAATAAGAATTTTACCGGATTAGCAGATGTGAATGGAACCAGATTCTTTCAGAATGGTAAACAGGTTTTAGATACTCTGGTAGCTGGTTCAGGCATAGGCATATCAGGTTCAGGTAATTCTAGAACCATCTCAAATACTGGTATCTTATCCGCAATCACTTCCGTTAACAGTCAGACAGGACCGTCAATATCTGTAATCAGACAGCCAAGCTATACTACAATAACAAACAGCACCAATAACATCAAAGTTGGAATAGATGCAGCCGGAGTTATGGAGTTAAACGGAACACAAACTGCAACAGGTGGAAAAACATTCAGTGGTGGAATAACCATGTCAGGTTCAAATATTAATGTAAATAATAACAATATAAATAATATTAATCAAGCAAACTTAGGAACAAGTACAAACACTGACGGTTTACCATTTAATATTTTAGATTTTTTTGCAATCGGTTCACCCCCAAGCTTTTACACTGATGTTGACCAAAATCTGTATTATTCATCAGGTTGGAAATCACGCCAAGGAGGGGGTGGTTCACATATTCAAATGCAAGGAGGCTCATCATTAACTCAGGGTATTGAATTTGATATATCTGATGGTAATACTGGAACTGCTAAAGGTGGGTCTTTAAATCTAATACAAGTAATGCAGATGGCACAAACTAGTATTACCAATTATGTAGATACTTTATTCAAGACAAAAATAACGCAATATAATTCAATCAATACTAAGGGATGGGGAATACCCGCAATATACGGATCAGGAAGATTAACAGGACTAACAGGAGCTAGTGGAACAGTAACAAGTTATACAGTTGGTCCCAGTGACGGAGATTTTGAAGTATCATTTAATATTCATGCAACAACATCGACTACATATTCATTTAGTATTTTAATGAACTATACAGATGATACATCAGTAGCAAGAACTGTTAAAATGCCTTTTAGTACTCCTACCGCAGCTATACAAAATACATTCACAAATACTAACGGACCTATTGGGGATGGACAGTCTTTATCAATAAGAGCTAAAGCCGGAACAACTATATCAATAGGAACAGATCCAGCCGGAACATATACTGCAATTACCTATAATATAGATGGAATTATAAAACAAATAAGCTAAAATGAATAAGATTCTATTATTTTTATTTTTATTTTCTATTATATTACTTCCATACCATTCATTTTCTGTAAACGCTTCCAGTCTAAAGGATTATCCAACTGGCATACATACCTATTATGTAACACCAAATAAACTAACAAACATGACATTGATAAAAACCTCTGCAAATTATTGGGAAAATTACGGCTATCATTTAAAATATTCAAAAATCAATCCCGAAGTTATTATAACATTAAATAATATATGCAATGGTGATATCATGGGAAGCTTTAACAAAACTAGTCATGTTATTAACATATACACATATTGTATCGTACATGATTCTCAATATAGATTTACAGAACAAGTGTTAGAACATGAACTAGGACATTTTCTAGGCTTTGAGCATACGGCAGACCTTAAGATAATGCATCCTGAAATAGATTATCCTTCATAACAAGAAGAATCAAATGTAATCGAGACTTAGAAAGGTGATGGACCTAACCATCTCATAAAGAAAAACATCCATGCAATACCTAAAGGAATTGTTATGTACCAATGCCACACGTTATGAACGATATGATTAGGATTGAAAATAAAATCCAATGTAAATATTGATGTTAAGACAGGAAACACATCATAGACCATAAGAACCGAAGTTATGATCATTAAGATTAATGCGTTATTGCAAAACCACCAATAAGATATTTTCTGTTTTCTAGTCTGTGGGTATTCACTCATGGACTTTCAAACCCAAGCGTTGATAAGATAACTTGTTTTGTAAACGAGGATTCAAAGACATGCAAGCCCAATAAAGGATCTACACAATTACGAAGTATCTGGTCCTTCTCTAATACTTCACTTCTACTCTGACCTTTCTTCCTTGAACTAACCTTGTACTTTGACAAGTCAACTCCTATTCTATTCTCATGTTCTTTCTGTGAACCTCTAGCAATATTATCACGTTCAAAGTGTTTATCTTCAATATGGTAGTTAGCCCAGAACCAATGCCTCTGTATTAATTGAGGCTTGATTAACGGTTCATAATAGGCCACAACATTCTCGACACAATACTTTCCTTTGAAGTAATGCTGTAAGAATATTACTTCTTCGTATAAATGCAAGTCTGGATAAACTGGCTTTGCATATCGCCCACCTGGATTATCATTCCTAACTTGACATGCTACATTCTTTCTAAACTTAGAATGGCTTTGGCATGAAGGACTAGACCAAATGTAGTCAAACTCCTTGAAGTGTTCTAATAGATATTGGTGTGCATCTCCAACGATTACTTTGTCTTGTGGATAAAGATCTTGATAGATAGAGGCCACTTCTGGATTAATTTCTACTGCTGTAACTTCTACATCCTTCCATAACTTCCGATTGCCACCTATGCCAGAATAGAGATTGAGGACTTTCACTTCTCGACATCCCTGTTAGAAGGTTTATGAGACTTCTTGTAATAATATTCTTGGATGGCGTTATACATTGAAGTTGGATAGCCGTCTTTGTACTTCTCAACAATCTTTAGAATTTCCTTAGCGTCTTTCTCTCTAGTCATATTAACAACTATTTCCTAATGTTGAAGGATAGTTTTTTGGTAATATCTTATATCGATTATAGTTATAGCAAGTAGCATGATAATACTCTGTAAATGCTTTAGAGATTGGATATAACGGTCTAACAATTACCATTTCATTAATGCTATTAAATCCCAATTCACATCTATTACATTTCGTTACTTTGGTCTGCGAGTCTTTCAAATGTTAGCAATCTCCATTTGTTGAATGAAATTATATGGTATTGAATCGATTACTATAGTAAGTTTCTTTATTTTTGCCTTACAGTAAGGGCAGATCTTTAACCAATTATTATCACCTTCTTTATCCATTAAATGTATTCCACCTATTGATTGTCTTACTTTCTTCTTGAATGGTTCCTTCTCAAGTTCTTTTTGTAATCGAGAGCAACAGTATTTACTTGTTAGTTTACTAGACATTTCACCACCTTGAATTGTTTTATAATTTACTAGTAGACAATACAGACGTTTCTTTTGTTGTGTCATTAAGTCAACGCAACTCCTGGGCTTTCATACTTACGATATTCCTTTACTTCACTACCACATACTACAAACTCTAAATTATTATCAAGTTCGAACTGCATTAGTTTAACTGAATCTCGATAGTCTAAAGTCATTCGTTTCTTCTTTGGGAAGCTCTCTAGGTATTTCTCCCAAGACCCAGCCATATCTTTTAAGATTAATCGTATCTGATCACTGGCATTAAGCTGAATGGTTCCATCTGGATTCCATGTAGGTGCTTTGTGAAAACGATTGTAATGTGCTTCATATTGCTTCTTATTCTTGAACCACTCAAAACACTCCTTACATTCTTCGGTCATTACGATAAAATCTCCTTTATCTTTTGTTTTAATTTACGTGCCTGTTTAGGATAAGTTTTCTGCATATAAGGAAAATATCTCTGATAAAACCAATGTGCTTTTAATTTACCGTTATTGGCAATACACCATATGCCTTGTTCTAATTGGCCTGTTAGCATGGTATTCATTATTCTACATTCTGCATGTGAATCACAGTATGCGATTCTAGCTAGTTTACTTGGAGTGATATAGAATACATTTGAAGTATTATAACATGATATTACACAGTGAAGAGTACCTAAACCATTGCCTATTCTACATGACCACCACCATGATTCTTTAGGAAGATCTAGTTTAGTTGGTCTATTCTTGTAATCATAAACTGTTATTTGTTTACGTTTCGATTCTTTTGTCATTGAGGCTTTCTCCATATTAAACGAGAAAAGTAACCTACGTAGGCTTTACAAGCTGGACAGTAATAATCATCATTCCAACCCTCACGTAATCTTATTTCAGTTGGTTCATGTATGCAGATGTTTCTATTCATGTTCTTTCCTCTGTATAGTAATGACTTTAGGAAATTGTTTTATTCTAAGTAAGATGATTACAATCTTTTCCCATTGACAACCTTTGAGTCTTGGCACTGGATAGTTATTCATTATTGCAATAAGGCCACCAGGTTTTACTATTCTAACTAACTCATGAGTCCATTTAGACCATTGAGGGTAAGGGCAATTATACAAGTCCTTTGCAAATTGTTCGTTGTATGGTGGATCTGCTTTTCCGCCTGAAAAGTAATTATCTGGGAATGGTAATCTTTCTTGTACGTCTGCAACCAAGTCAGGATTAGTTTCTGCGTTTGTATCTATCCGATAACCAGTGGTGGCCTTACCACCAAAGAAGTGAACATAATCATATGTTTCAAGTAATCGAGGTAAGTGCTTCTCAAAGTGTAGCGGATAACACCCAGGATAATCACTTGCAGGCCTTGGAAGGTAAAGAACCTCTATTGGTATCTTACCTTCTCGTTGACTAATCCATAATTGAAGGTCGTCAATTAATTCTACTTGACTCAATTACATTCCCTCTCCTTTGTTGACGAGTTTTTCTATTTGAGTTAACTTTGTTCGCATTTGTTTTATGATTGAAGGTATGTTATGACCATCTTCATGATTCATTTGCCATTCTAACTTACCTGCTAAACTAATCAAATCTTTTCCTAATTCAGTCATGTTGACGAGAGTCTCCCCTTGTTAACATAGAATCGATATGATCAATACTATTCCAAAATCTTCTATCTGATGCTAATCCAGTTTTATAGACATGATAACCAAACCAAAACATGAAAATACTCACAACAATAACGAAATACGTCATTCCCTGAAGTAATGGATCCATTTGAGTATGACCAAAAGGACTTGGTTTGTTAGCAAAATAGTATATTGTATAATCTAAAAATAACCCTAATACTCCGAAGCATCCGTATAATCCACCTAGAATAAGATTAGTTCTTATTAGATGACGGTTTGTTGTTGATGTCATCGAGACTCATCTCCGATTGTTATGAAGTGTTTAGAATGTGGTAGAACTGAAAATATCTGTAATTGTTTATGATAATCGCTATCCCACTTCTTCATAAACATATACCATTTTGATTTATTACAATATGAACAAATCCAATGTGCGTAGAAATGTGTTTTATCCTCATCTTCACATTTGATAATACCTATCATTTCTTTAGGTATATAGTCATGAAAACATAATAGTTGTTTCCAATTAATCTTGGGCATAATAATCATTGAAGTTCTACCAACCTGTATTGTTTACCACAGTTAGAACATTTGAAATATATCATACCTGACCACCTATCCTGTTTTTGTTCAAGACATAACTTATGACAAGAGGGACATCCAGTAGGAGTCATTTAGAGTCTCCTAAATACATTTTATGCTTTCCATGTTTTATGTATAGTAAATCATCTAAACATTCAGGTGTTCCAATTCCATGAATCTCTGAATCAGTTTTCTTTATTACTTTATCAAGCCTCGCCTCTAATTTTCTAAGTCGGTTAATTTCTTTCTCCATTAGACAGTCACCGAACAAGATTCCGTACAATATTCTTCGATAGATAATGTGCTTGGTTCCAAACCTTCATCTTCTTCACATTCTGCAAACCAGTTCTTAATCTGAGTTTGCATTTCAATGTCCTCTAATGATGCACCTGATCCCCAAGTTGGATGTTTTAATGCTGTTTTACTACCACGTCTTTGAATCTCTTTTTCTAGCCATTTTATAGCACTGAACATATATGGATAATATTTCTCAATTAACTTAATCTCATGTTTCTCTGCAAAGCATCCACATAAACAATCTCCTGATATTCCAAGAATATCATTTACAGGTGAAACCTTTAGATTTTGTTTTGCTATGTAATCCCATAACCAAAGACCATTCTTATAGAAAATTGGTTTTATCATACATGTTTTATTATCAAAGTCTATTGGATTCTTATATGCTAATCTGTTACTACGTCTGACAGATTCCTTTTTTCTCACTCCTGAGATAAATGCAGATTTATCTTCTTTACCTCGTAGAAACATTCTCCAAGAAAGAAACTTTAGTTTGAACATAACAATATTATGTACACCTTGCCCACCAAATCCATTTTCTAAAACCCAATCAACGTAGTTTTTTTTAGCCCATGTAAAAAACAAAGGTCTATTCTGTTCATGGCATTGTTGAGTAACAAACCATCTTGATTCTCTTAGAGACATTCCAGTCATAGTATAGACGTTTCCTTTGTAATATTCAGGATATTGAGTTGCTACCAAATCACTAGCAGTAGTAGAATCCTTCCCTCCTGAAAATAGACAATATAGATTAGTTTTTCCTAAATCTAATGCACGTTCAATTATTTGGTTTGGTTCTTCACGAATATGGTATTGTGCCAGACCGTCTATTTTAGTTGTCAAGATGAACCAAATCCCAATAGGTGTCAAATAGTTCACCCATTTCTTTCCTAATGTCTTGAATTGCTTTGAAGTGTTCTTCTTGTGCTACTTCTAAGTCAATATGCCTCTGTCTGACATCTTCAACTGATATTGTTTCTTTAAATCTTGGTTTAGTTGTCATAGTAAAGTCCATCCTTTCGTTTACCTTCCTTCCATGCTTGCTCATGGTTCAAACCACAAAAACCTCTAACCTGATTAGTTCCATTACATTCCTTAATCTTACATTTACTTCTTGGATTAGTGGTCAATGGGAGACAATCTCCTTTGGTGTATGCATGAACCAATTTAGAACTAAATAAGAACTAATGAATATTAGAATAGTCATTGGAATTATTAAATAACTTGGTAAGTCTTGATTAGTATATAGATTATAAAATAATATTACAGCTGCAATGGACATTAACACAAATCCAATCTTATCAATAGTTCTAAACATTGAAGGTTCTTGTGAACGGTCTGACGGGGATGTTGAGGAAGTCATTTTCTAATTCTATCCTTAACTGGTATGGATTGATTCAATCTTTTTACTAATTGTTTAGCAAGGTCAATGTTACCATATTTGTTTCCTGATTCTTGAATGTAATCTAATTGTAAAAATAATTCACTACATAATACTCCAATTGCTTCATTTGAAAGTGGTTTTGTTTCTAATGACGTTTCCATAGAATGGTGTACGGGAACGTACGTTATTAACATATCGGTCTGACGCCTGTACGCATGACAACAACAAGTTCTTATAGTACGCAAACGTACCCTAGAGTACATGAAAGTGTTTGACGAATTAAATGAAAAGTGGTATCATAAAGGGGAGCTAATTACTGAATCGTATAAAGTATTCCTTGAGGATGGAACACATACAAAGAAAGAAGCTATGGCACTGGCCAAACAATATGTAAGAGAAAACACTCTTGCAACTTTAAAGCAAGTCAATGAATGGAGACAAAGAAACCAATGAAAGAAGAAACAATAGTCAGGCCAGAAATCAAATGCACTACTATTGAAAGACTTAGAAAGTATGGAGAGTTTGCACCAAACACTTCTATTGATTGGATGGTCAACTTTGTGCTTGACAAGCTGGAGAGAAAGAAATGACAACTCCATCTCAAAGAATCCATGAACTAACTACACGACAAGTTTACTATGGTAGTTCTATGACAATCAAGCTTAACGCAGTAAACGGCAAGTGGAACTATACTATATGGGGATGGAGAGACTTTGCAGGCAAAGCAGTAAAGTTTGTAATCAAGATGGGAAAGTATGACGGTCAAGATCCTGACGAGTTATTCCAGGTAGCCTTATTAGAACTTGGAATCAAACGAATCAAGCTAGGAGTACCACAATGACCATCGACACAATTCTAATCATGTTATCGGAGAGATTGAATTGAGTGATGTGATAGACGGTCTTTTCTTTAGAAAAGGACAAGGTGGATTATTAGAAGCTGCATTATGGTTTTGTCTTGGTGCTTTAATAATTATCTTTACTATGAATGCAGTTTATTGGGGACCAGAATTTGCAGAAGAAAAAACAAAATTAAAGACAATGTCTTGTAAAGATTTAGGTCAATGGTTAATAGACAATTCTAATCGTGGTGCTGGTAAAGATGTGGATGTTAATTATGCTTATGCACAAGCTAAGTATCTAGTATGTACTCACTCAGGAGTTCCATCGACATGATATTGAACTTGTCTGTATCATTTCATAACTCACAAGTATCTATTATCAGAGGAGTTGTAATATAGATATGAATGAATCACAAGGAAAAATAGTCATGCTAGTTTGTGTAGGACTTGGTATTTCTATTTTATTAGGAGGGCAATATTTTTTTCATAAAGAAACCCAATCATGCCATAATGTTAATGATCCATGTTTCCAAAGTTCTGTAAACATAGGAATGATTTCTATATTTGGTGCTATTTTTGCATGGGCTAGTATTCCATTTACTATGTTATTCACCGACACAAATGCACAGAGGTCGAGAAGCTAATGGGAGTTCTTGATGTAACTTTTGAAGAGTTTAGAGAAGCATGTAAATCATTATCCCAACATAACAAAGAAATGATTACCATCTTTAGACACATGAATAAAGAAAAACAGGATGAATTTATTGAAAAGTTACAAATGGATAACTTACATGTGAGAAGTTATCTTAAAGATATTCAAAAAAGAGATGAAGAAGCAAATACGAGCGCAGTTGCTAATCGTTACATGACAGGACTTGAGATAAAATGAACTTGAAAGAAGAATTTAAAAATTACAAATATGCAATCAAGACATTCTCATTTACATTTGGTATTCTAGTAGGCCAAATGATTGCATGGTTCTTTATTTTACCATTAGATTATACATACATTCCAGCATCGTTCTTTATTGTAAGATGGTTACCTATCTCAAGTGTAGGACTCTTCATATTCTATATCTGTTGGAAAACTTGGAATACTCCCATTAACACTTCACAGAAGGAGTCCACGAAATGAGTCAAGTTGAATATGCTACAATACCAATGGGAATAACAATATGCGTGTTTGCTGTTATTGCTCTTTGGTATGTTTACACTGTACAATTACCACAAGATAAGGCAGATGTAGTAGATGCAATTAAATTTTCTATTAGTCAGAGTAATTGGTCTTGTAGTGAATTACAGAAAAAGATAGATTATACTAATAATCAATGGTTAGATCAGGATACTAAAAATCAATTAAATCAGCCTGCTAAAGACAAGATGGAGTCAATGAAATGTCCATAAACAAAATTACTGGAGAGTCGAGATGAATAATCTTCCTTCTGGTAGTGATATGTTAATCATAGTAAACATCTTAGTAATAGGATTTGTTAGTGCCTTAATTCTAATCAGAAGAAAGAAGTCCATTAACACTTCATCGAAAGAGGAAGCGAAGAAGTAATGGGCTTATTATCCAGAAGCAATAGAATAGAAGCAGGTAGACATTCAAAGTTATATTATGGTTTTATTGATTTTGGTAGAGAATTATGGAATGCTAAATACAAAATCTTCTGGTACTCTATTTGTATTGGATTCTTACTATTCTTACTTTCACACGCAAACGATATTACAAAGGGAATTGATAGAATAACACAAGAGCAACAGACAATAGAAGAAACGAATACAAGAATACACAACATGGTCACAACTAGTACAGATTGTTATGTATTACAACAAAATATTCTAATGTTAATCGCTGATGGTGCAAATGCAGAAAAATGGCTTCCTAATGATAAAGATAATGATCTTAAGGTAGGGAAAGAACGTTATGCAATATTGGGGTGTAAGAATTGACTTCCACCGACAAAATACTCAAGCCGTTTATTAGTAATTCAATGAACCGTAGGCCGAAGTCCTATGACGATAGTGAACTTGTTAACCTGGGGAGAATTACATTATGTTAAACGAGTTATCAAGTGATATTGCTTTCAAGATTGGTAAGATACAAGGACTTGCTAGATTCATTAAGATAGTTAAGTTATCAGACAAAGAAAGAAACGAAGCATTAGATACTATATACAAAATAGGTGAGGAAATAAATCAGTTAAACAAAGACTTAGCTAACAAGATTGTACAGGAGTCTGGAAAGTAATGGTAGAAAATAAAAGTTATACATGTGATAGGTGTGGACAAGTGTTTATCACTGATGATAAACCTAGTTACAAAATAATGTCATTGTCTCAATTACAAAACTTTCAAAAGATGGCTGACGATAGTGGTTCTAATATTGCAGTTATTGTGTTTAGATATACTCGCTTAGGTCTTGATCTGTGTACAGATTGCAATAAACAATTAACTGTTTGGTTAGAAACAAAACCCAAGGTGCTTAACCCATGACTCTCGTAGACAAACTTTTGAAAAGGTTTAGAGGACCAGAAGCTAAACGTTATTGGACAGAAGTCTTAATACTACTTGTAATTGGATTTCCTACTTGTGGTGGAACAATGTTACTCTCAATCTATACTGCTATAACGGTAATAGATGTATCAAAGAATCTAACAACATTAGAAGAAGTTTGTGGGCTTACGATATTTGTTTTCATTCCTTTTCTATTTGCATACATGGTATCATATATACTATCTGACCAAGTTATGAAACGTATTCCAATGACGAAATCGCAATCTGGTAAGCTAGAGGATAAACCATGAATGCGATGATAAAGATGTGGCTATCTATGGGAAGTATGGATGTATTTCTAACATTGTATACATATTTTATACTTGCTGGAACGTGGTATGTTTATCTTTCAATTGCTCCTACTATCCTGTTATTAGGAATTGGTTTACCGTTACAAAGGATAGGAAGTGAAATCACTAGAGGATATAAAAAACAAAATGGTAAATGTTATAATTGTAATTTACAAATGGATGAAGATACTGCAACTCTAGAAGAAGGTCATGTATATTGTAAAAGTTGTCACAATGCCTTATTCGGACATCTATACGAAGAACGTGATGGAGTATGGTATAGAAAAAAAGAGGATAAGAAATGAACAATGGCAGTGATTACCCGTGTGCATGTAAGAAAGGATATACTTGTGTAATGTGTACTATGGAACTTATGGATGAGGAAAATTTACTTGATTAACAAACAAATCAATATGCCAAAATTGATGTTGACGATTATGTTCAGTATAGTAGGGACAATCTCAGGGTTTGTATTCTTTTCAAACATATTAACTCCCACGCATACCGATGAAGCATTTATTCTAAAAACATTAGCATTAGGATTAACTGCAATTGTTTTCGGGGTTTCTTCTTTATGTGCTTGGGCATTTTCCGTTGATATTATATTAACAAAAGGTGAAGATCGTTCATGAGTGATATACTTTGGCAAATTACATCTGAATATGTTTTAGGACCAACTTGTCTTATGATTATGGTTGCTGGCACATCATTCATGATCCTTGAATCAATTAAACAGCGAAAGGGTAAGTCACTTCTTGACGACAAGAAGAATGGAAAGTTCTTGCTCGATGACAAGTTAGGAGGCAAGTAATCTAATGTGTAACATTATGATACAGACAAGCATTGAACTAGATGATTGTTCTATAGAAGACATGAACCAAAAACTAAACTATTACAAGGCGTTACAGATTGCAGCAAGCCTTTCAGAACCCAAAGTGTTTTTAAACAAGGAGGAAATAATTAAACCATGAACCAGCGTTCCTTGATTGCCATTATCATTCTAGCCGGAATCGGTTCTATTGGTTCAGTCCTAGCATATAGTGGAACCATTTCAGCAGGCCAAGGCAATTTTAATAATGTCCTAGTTACTGGTACTTGTACGGGTTGTGGAGCAGGAGAAGGAAGTTTTACACATTATAATACAATAGCATTAAACACTACAGTAACAGGGTTTAGAGATACATTGATTGGTGAGTTACATGTAGGAAATGATGGAGCTATAATTTCACATGGTGATAATAATAACAAGATAGTTTACATAAATGGAACACAGGTATTTGAAGAATCATCACATACTACACCAGGATCTTCACAAGAAACAGATCAATCACAGACAGGAGAATACAAAATTGTTTTAGATACAAATGCTGGAACAGTTGAAGTTTATAAAAATAATAGTTTTATTCAAGGACTTGGTTTGAATACAGCACAGTTTACAGGATTTAAAATAGGAATAGCAATCAGTCCAGATGGAAAATATATTGCAGTATTAGGAGAAGATTCAGGCGGTGCAGTAGATAGATTGGTAGTATTCCAGGGTTCTTAAAATGAAAATTGATGGTGTGTCAATCAACGGTCATTATCCAAACTGTGTATGTGACAAGTGCGGAGAAGGAAGAAAGTTTATAGGAGTTTTGAGACAAAAATGAATATTAGAATCTTAAAGTTTTACTGGATAAAATTTTGGGCTTATGAAATGATGTATGATTATGCATTACTTCCAACTTTAATGAGTATACAAATATTCCCAATAAAAATATGAATCTACAAGAAAAAATAGAACATCTAAAAGAATTACAGAAGATACAATATCCTTCTGATCAGGATCTTGAAGATATAGAATCTTTGAAAGAAAATATCAGATTAGAATTAAAAGAATCTGTTTTTAGGGGTGAACCAGAGACAAAGCAAGAATCTAAACAATATCGTGGTATCATATCTGGAAAGATAGAAAAATGGAGAGATGAAAGACGAGAAAAGAACAAAACCACGCCTGATATGTTAAGACAATTAGAATTAGATGCAAGAAGAGCAGAACTTGAAGCCCGCATCGAGATAGCCAAAGCCAAGAAGAAAAAGAACAAGACTGGAAAGCTTGACTTTAAGATCCCTTCCAAGATTTTCACTGATGCAAGTGGACAGGATTATGAACAACTCAAACGTGCTTTAGGAACAAACAATAAAGATTACTCTGCCTTATAGTGACAATTCTTTATTTGGAACCATTATAATATAAAATCATGGTAACTTATGGAGGTTCTAATCAATTTCAGCCCGCATCACCAACAGAAAAGGCGGCAGCACAGGCACGGCTCTTAGCTGCACAAAGAGAAAACCAGGCAACACAAGAACAAAGACAGCAAGCTCCTAGTGCTATAAAGACAGGTACACCGGAAGAGGCAGCAGTAAGAGCAGAAGCACAAAAGATAGAACAGCAAAGAATGGTAGAAGAGCATGTTTCAAGAGTAGGTTCAAGTAATGACAGATTCGCACAAGCTAGAGAAGCTGCAATAAAATCAGGATCATTTTCTTATGGTTCCTTTGGAACACCAGTGCCAAATAGTTTTGTTACATCGCAAGGTCAAAGGATGGAAAGACCAGTATTGCCAATGACACAAGGAGGAGGAAGAATATCATTCGGAACTCCTGTGTCTGGTACTCCTATATCTCAAATGAGAACCGCAGTAATGCCACAAACAACAGAAAAAACTTCACAACCTACAACAGTATTGAAATCAGGTCCAAGTCCAGTAATAAGGGCAACACAGGCAAATCTAGACAAGACAAACGCATTAAGGGCAAGTCAAGGATTACCACCACTTGAAAAAGTTACAACTGTCCAAGTAGTACCTTCTACAAAAACAACACAAAGCGAAACAGGAGTAACAACTTTGTTTGGAAAGACATTCAAAACATTTACACCGACATCTGAAAAACAAACAGGTGAAGCATCTAGTTTTCTTAAAGTTCCATTTTCAGGACAAAAAGCCCAAGGGGGAGAAGTACCTTCTACAAGTCTAGCTGATGTATTTGCATTTGTACCAATAGGTTCTCTAGAAAAAGGTGCAATATCAGCCGGGAAAGAAATATCCAGTTTCTTTACAAAGGCATTTGCAAAGGAAGCACCAAAAGCAGCCGAGACAGGTGCCAAAGTTGGCACTTCAGATATTGGCCTTAATGTTCCAAAATATACCGACAAGTTCAGGACTGAAAAGAATATCCAGTCAATGATAAATGAAAAGATGAAATCACCACCGCCTGAGATGGCAAGACAAGGCAAAGAAGTTACACCAACACCAGAGATAACCGTAAAGTTAGGAGTGGGACCAGGTAAAGTAGTATCAAGTAGCAAGGGTGGTACTGGAATCCTAGAAGGAACTGGCAGACCTCCTACAACTCCAACAGAAAAGACAGTTTCAGCCGGAAAAGGATTAGAACAAATAGTAAGAGAAAAACAAGTTACCAAAACAGTTCAAAAACAAAAACCAGAATTTGAACAGAAACAATTATCCAAACAAGAACAGTTTCTAAAGGATCAGGAGAAAGCAAAGACTGAACAAACTGGAAAGACAGAAGAAAAATTAAAAGCAAAACAAGAACAATCTTTGATAGAAAGAACTGGATTAAGATATATTAAAGAACCTGGAAAGCCAAGGCAAGAACAAAAACAAACACCAGTACCACCAGTTCCAATTCTAAAACCAAGACAGACAACAGAACAAAAACCAAAACCATTTCCAACTCTAGTTCCACCAGTTCCTATAACTATAACCAAACAATCTCAAAAACAGGATCAGGGTGGAATTGGAATAACTGATTTATTGACAGTTACAAAAATTCCAGGTAATCCATCTCCACCTCCACCAAAACCAACACCACCACCAACCAAAACTCCACCACCAGGAGAGACAACCACAGATAAAAAAAGACCACCGGATCTAGGAGTCTTAGGAGTAGGTGGAGGAGGGGGGCTAGTTGGCAAAGTAAGCAAGGGAGGCTTTAGACGAGAATTTGTTGGTAACGTACCTGAGGCTAGTATAATTGGAACCTATAAAAGAAGTGAGCTAAGCTATTCTCAAAGAACAATATCTAAATCAGAATCCGAACAATCTAAACAATCTACTGGAAGATTCGTACAATCAAAACGTTCTAGAATACTATGACCTTTAAAATAACAGTAATCGATCTAGGAAAAGGAAAAGGATTTTTGGCAAACAAGCGAGGTGATAAAATTACCAGAAAAGTTTGATGAGTGTATCGGAAGTGTTACCAAATCATTAAAGAAATATCACAAGCATGGCAACCCATATGCAATATGCCATAGTACCATGAAATAAGATACACAATAAATATAAACACCAGATTTTCAGTCTAGTATGTGAATAAGGCAATTCTACCTAGCTTAATCCTAACTGTCTTGTTTGTTTCAGCTTCAGTAAATGCCTTTGCTGATCCTAGTACCATAACCAAATATTGCAACAATGGAATTTGTAGTACAGGTCCAGTTCCAGTTTTACCGTCAAATTATACACATTCTGTTACTCACATACCAGTTCTTTTAATCAATTGGTCACAAACTTGTGAAAATATGATTAAGAATCACATTAAAGGATGTACCCCACTTACTGACATGATCCAATATGATACTTCAAACCAGCATGTCTCCGGCATGTTCATCAAGCAAGGAAATGATACTATCCGAACCAAACCACAAGTACAAAACAACTGGCTATATTATAAATATGGAAATCAAGTTATCTGTGTAGAATGTGACTTTGATATATCATCTACACTGGAATCAAAACAGATCATAATCCAGCCTACAAGTTATAGCTTTGTAGACAAGAACGCAAACATTGTAAAAGACAAATGGAGTTATTTTAATGATAGATTCATGCAAGGCTGTGATATTGCTACCATATCAAGCATTCCAGGATTGCTAAATGATACCATACATTATATGTTATCAGATTGTAAGACAACTAACTTTAATGGCAATGTAACCAAGACAGTACATGTTTCCCCTTGGCAATATGATAATCCGTTTAGTACATTACATCAATCATCATATCTAAAGAGCATACTAAACAATCATAGCATAACAAACACAAACAAGACATCAGGCGGTTACGGTCCTACTGATTGTATAAGACATCAATGTGTATTTACTGATCCATATAAGAAACAAGGCTATTAGAAAATGTCATGCTATATCTGTGAGCAAATCGCTAGTAATACTTGTGATACTTGCAGATCTAAGACTTGCAATACGCATTATTCTATTCATCATCCTAAATGCAAGATAGGTAATAATGTAAAAATATCAAGATTATGATATAATAATAAAATAAGAAATGATTTACAAAAAAGATAAATACCTTATGTGTACACCACTTGTTACATGTTAATAAAAAAACAAGTTTGCAAGTGCAATGTTTGTAATCATGAATGGCTTCCAAGAACTGAAGAATTGCCTTTAAGATGTGCCAACTGCAAAAGTCCTTACTGGAATAGGAGTAAGAAATGAAATTAAAAGAATTAAACGAATTATTGTTATGCAAAGAGTGTAAAAATAATCTGTTTTGGGCTGATGATAGATGTAGATTCTGTGGAGTGAAAAAACAATGAACCATATAATGTGCAAGATCGCAAAGGAAATTTTAGAACAAAGAAAAAAGGAGATTAATAATAATGATAACAAAAGTTAATAACTATTCATTCGTAAATACTGCTAATGTCCTTGACTCAGTTACGCCTACGCCTCACATCGTATGCAATAAGTATCTTTCGGGCAATGTTGTTAGACATTCCAGACCACAAACAAATCTAAATTCCCCTGAGTCAAGGCCATTAGATCCTCCTAGAGTTTTGGAGTTAGGAGGATGTTTTTTTTGAATACTCTAAAAATTGAAAAGGAGTCAAAAAAGGTTTATGATATTCAATATGTATCAAAACCAGTCTTATTTTTAAAAGGAATTGGTAGAACCTGTCCTATATGTGGGAATCATGTTACAGGTCACCCAAATAAAAAATATTGTAGTGAAAAATGTTCAAATAAAAATAATAATGATAAAAATCACAAAGATAAAGAAATACTAGTTGGATTACACTCTTTTATATCATTAAAAGTTCAAGGAGGTTCAAAACCTTATCGTATTCTAAAAGTATATCTGAAGAAAGGAATCATCCACCAAGTAAAGATAACACCTGAATCAAAAGAACTTTGGTCCTTACTTGATAAGATTACGGAATTTAGAGATATTAAAAAACCATTAATGGAGTTGACAGTATGACTATAGAAACAAAACGGCTAATTGATCGTATTAGATATTGGCAAAGAAAAGTAGGAGTCAAAGTATTATGAAATCCTTTTTCTATTTCATATTTGGTTTAGGTATTGTGTTTCCATTTCTAATATCTTGGAGAATGAATGCTTGATCCCTCAATTCATACCACATGAATGCGAATCAGAATCTAATTGCCAAATCTGCAAGAACTATGTTAACATGTTAGATAATTACAGACAGTATATCGCCAAGAAAATAATAGTTCCTGATAAACTACCGAAGATAAAAAGAAAATTTAGCTTACCAACTCCATATTTAGTGAAGGCATGAGAATAGATTACGAGACAAATAATCTAGTGGGACATGGAGAGGATGCAGCATTTGAAATATTAAAAAATATTACACACCTAAAATACCGAACCCTGAAACAATTTCCTTTGTATGATGGGATATACAGGCAGGTTCCTATACAATGGATCATATCACAGACCGAGTTCGACACACTTTCACAACCTCATAAAAACGGTTCAATAGATATTTTTATCAAACTTAATCAAAGAAAAGTGTGCGTGAGAATCCAGGGAAAAGGACATGGAGAAGCACTTAAAGGATTAGGTAAAGCACAACATGATAAAGTCCAAAAAGATATTCTAAGTAAATACTGCGAAGTTGTAGATGTAAATTATAACGAATGTAAGGAACTATTCAAGGATCGTATTACGGAACGTTCCACCAAGGAATTAGTAACTTCATTTCTTACTGCTAGAGTTGGAATACCTACGGCATGAAGTTAGACATTGAAGAAAATGATCCAGACTTTGAAATGGAACCAGATCCAGACGAGGACTTTATATGAGAAAGATAAGAGAATTGCAAGAATCTGTCATGTGTGATAATTGCGGTAAAAGAAAAGATAGGCATACGATGGATCAAGCTAAGAACTGTGTACTTGCTAGGAGTCATAAAGCTTGACTTGTAAGTGTGGACATTCTAATCATGATTGGGAAACTCAAGTCTGTACATATCCAGGTTGTTGGTGTATGCAATATGAAGAACTAAAAGATAATCAAAGTGTTATTCCAAGACACCAAAAATATCTAGAGCAATTAGAGCAAGTCGAAGATAAAGTCAAGTACATATTAGAAAACATCCCTGAATCAAAGAACCTAAAAAATAAGGACTTTGTATTCTTATATTGGCACTTTGTTTCAAAACTGAATATAATATCAAATGATGTTATTAAAACATTGGATGATCCAGAATCTATCAGGCGTTGCAGGCAATTATTAGTACAACATAACAGAGAAAAGTATGGACCTGATGATGAAGAATTATTAACAGAAAAAGCAATGAAAGAGAATGCTACTTATCAATTTGTCTTGGAGAAATACCAATGAATTTCTTTTTACAATCTACTGAATACATTTTAACATTAAAAGAGAAAGGCTTTTCCGATGAATGCTTTTATACAGAATATGATTTCATCTGCTATGAAGTGTACAAGATTAATCATCCAGAATCAATACAAGAGGTTGATAATATACAAAAACAGAAACAATATGAGAGAGAGATACTACGATGACTAGCCAACTAAACAAAAGAGAAAGGGATCATTTCTACCCTGAATTATGTAAAAGAGATGGTGCTTTCTGTCAGCTATGCCAAAAGACTGAATCCGAAGTCTCAATATTACAGATCCATGAAATCAAATATGAACGACCATTAAAAATAGAAAACATGAAACTGCTTTGCCCTAGCTGTAACCGTATAGATGAGTTATCTAAAGAAAAAATAGACACCAAAAATGCAAGTGCAGAACATAAAAAGAACCTAATCAAAGAACCATATTTCAGGCAATGGATAATAGGAAAGATGTACGAAAACAATTATCATTATGCTTTAGATGAAATCATCGATAGTGGTGCGTATGTTGTGGGGGTATCTACAGAAACAATCCATCGGTATCTAAGACCATTATGTTCTGAGGAAGGACCATTCAGTAAACCTATAGCTTGGGCTGATGGTAACTTGCATATCTTCGTAAAAGGCAGGGAACCAAGCTATGATTCTCATCCTAAAATATAGTCGAGTACCGTACCAATGAATTTGTGTGAATAGTATAGATGTTGCTGATTCTAGAATAATAATTTCTAAATATTACATTTTACAATTAATTTTTTGAAACATTCGTATTTTTGTGTGTATGTGTGTGCGTAACTGTACTCGACAAGCACAAATACTTTTAAACTAAAGATTTCATGAAAGTCTATTGGCTTTAATTATGGACCTAAACGAACTAAAGTGTCGAGGCTGTAATCATCCAGAATCAAAGCATAAAGGAACCACAAAATACTGTACTCATATATCAGATGAAAACAAAATGTGCAAGTGTGCCTATTTTAGATAAGTCCTTTGTTTCCACTCTAGGAATACAAAACTTGTTTGTAATACAAAATAACATACAATTGTTTATGATAAGTGGTATTGTATAGAAGATATGAAATTAACACAAGAACAAATGAAACAGGCATACAACGAAGTAACAGTAGGCCACCACGGACCAATCCAGACAATAATAAGACTTGGTGGAGATAAAGAAGATTATCAGAAGCTATACCAAATCATAAAAGGATATGCTGCACTATGACTAGAAAAAAACAACAAAACAAAGACGAACTTGCAGACGCATTAAAAGCACTAACAGTATTTCTAGCCAAGAAGTTAGTCAAATATATAAAAGAAAAACGAATCCCAAAAGACTTTGAATCATTAAAGGCCATGAAGGAAAGACTGGAAAAAGAAGAATCTAACAGAATGCAGGCTATCAGGATGCATGAACAAGTCAGACTGTTACTATTGAAAAAGAAACAAAGACAAGTTTGGGAAAGACAGGACCGCATAAGAAAAGTTAAGAAAGTCTTGCACTTGCCTTATAAGACATGGATTGAACAACGAAATACAATTGAAGACCTGGTAAACTGAAATAGAAATACTTATCATTACTGGAACAGTGAAACAAGTAAGAGATGGCTGTTATAATTACAATAGATTATAGTAAAGAAACCAAAAAGAAAAAATCAGATGTTAGATTGAGGTATAGATAATGACTAGAAAGTGGAAAGACAATGAAAACATCAAGATCAAGCATTCCAGACTATACCTAATCGGTGCAGGCTTTATGATTGTCATGTCAAGCCTAAACTTTATCGTTCCTTGGTTTCATTGGAACTGGCAAGACTTTCTAAACATTGGTCTAGGCGTATTCCTGATATGGGGAGTAAAGTTCAATGGCCTGTATCGTATTGCTAGGTATCTAACAGAGCAAAGACTAAAGAGAAGAGATAACAAGTTTGATTACTTTCATACCTGAGATTCTTCTTCTTTCTTAGCTATACGCTTCCAAAAATCATCTAGATCTTCGCCTGTTATCTTAAGATACTCCTGTGTAGCTGCAAGTCTATTCTTACCCTTATGTCTTAAAGTATCAGAAACAAAGGTCAAAGGTGCTTTCTCTCCATGTATACCATAGAACATATCCTTAGCCATTGATTTTCTAAAGATGTGGGTGATTGTCTTTTCTTCGGTATCTTCTTGTGAAGTAGTCAAAGCCTTTATCTTGTAACGCTTACCTAGAGTCTTTAACCAATAAGAAACAATAAATCTATTCATGCCTGGAAACAATGGACCTTTCTTATCTAGTAGGTATTCCAATAACTCTAATCTAAATACCTCTGGTATCTTGGCAAATCCTTGTTTCTCTGTCTTGGTCTTTCCTAGATATACTTGCATAACTTCAAAATCAAAGTCTTCCACATTAATCTTCAAAGCTTCTCCTATCCTAAGTGCCATCCAATAACAAACTTTGAATAACATCTTTACATCCTCATGATTAAACTTCTTAAGTTCTAATGTATCTACTCCATCAATCAATTGTTTGAACTGATCAGGGGTTATGTAGTTGGTTCTAGCTTGCATGTAATGGAATAATCAAGGATGTTTTTAACATTGTTGGTACAATGTGATAAATGAATTAATTTAGGCATGATTTTAACATTTTAAGGATTGTTTAACATTTTAGGGATAGGTAAGGGTTCTCTCAAGAAAGAAAATCTTTTTATCTATAGGTCAGAAGGAACATTATGCAAAAGGGATATGCCATCTTACCTAATCAATTACTATCTAAGATTAGATTTGATGAAGATACTTATTGTTGGTCATGGATAGGTGCAAAGAACTGGTTACAATATGGAGTATTATATGTAAGAGGTAAGTTCTTCTTTGCCCATAGACTATCTTATATGTTATTCAAAGGTGAGATACCTCAGGGATTGGTTATAGATCACCTGTGTGGTAATTACTCGTGTGTAAATCCAGATCATTTGGAAGCAGTTACACAAGGAGTTAATGCTAGTAGAGGAATCGGATTCTCAGCAATAAACAAAGCAAAAAAGTATTGTCCAAGTGGTCATTTATTGGAAGGTGATAATCTTATTAAATATGAAATTAGTAGAGGTAAAAGAGCTTGTAGAATATGTTTTAATAAAAATCAACGCTTAAGACCATTTAGAAAATCTATGACTTTGGAGTGGATTTCATAAAATGCCACAAGCGTCTTTACCTGATATTAATACCGCTTTCATCAAGTATAGAAATCAGGCTATCTTCAATATGGAAAATGGAAGATATGATGCCGCAGTAGGTTCCTTGTATGCTTTCAACGGATGTTTGCCTGAAGATTATAGAGTTAAAATATCCACAATAGAATATGAGGCCAAGACACAAGAGAAGCTAAACGCCAAATGTCCGTACTGTGATGAAGAGATAGAGGTTAAAGATATGCAGATTGAGAAGCTTCTAAATCCATTAATCATTGGAGTATTCACCAAAGAAAAGTATGACAAGGTTTGGCATTGTGGCAAGTGTAACCATGTAAACCGTCTGGTAGAAACTGAGATGATAAAGTATCAACTTGAAGAACCTAGCTTCTTAGGGATAGTACCAAAGCCACCAGAACGAAAGGACAGTCTTACAGACCGCAGACAGTTTGATATTAAATTCCAGAATTGGTGCTGGAAGTTACTAGATGAATTGGAGGCCAAGGCTGCAAAGTTCAGGCGTGATTATACTCCCAAGGATGGATCAGAATTAGAACAACTTGAAGGAAAGACAGGAGAGGAATTAGATACATAATGGTTATCAGACATGTTGAGGTTCAATTACAAAACCCCGATCATCTATCCAAGAAGAATGCACCAACTGTAATAAAATGGAAAGGCTGTGATATGATCAGGAACCATAGCCTACGAGCTGCTATAACTGAAATACTCAATACTACAAAATCCCTGGATGTTGTAAAGGTAGGTATAGTGGGCGAACCTTCAACAGGTAAAACTTCATTGGCTAAAACATGCGCACATCTGATCCATAAAATGAGTGAGTCTCTAGGATGCGTACCTTTTGCTTATAGAGAATTTGGAGAGGAAGAGTTTTATGATATGAAAGGAACTCTGGAAGCTCTAGATCCAGCAAACTATATTTTGTATTTTCATGACCTATCTTTCCTGGCAAACAAAAAGGCCATAGAAGAAGTAAAAAATGCAGTAACCAAAATACGACACCTGAAAAATGGAGATTACAAGATCATCCTAATTTATGATTATCATTATACGTTAGGTCTTGACAAGTATCTAAGACAAGCAAATTTTAGATTTTTTACCTCTATTGGTTCAAGTGAGAAGGAAAACATGATAAATATAGTTGGAACTAGATACACAAGCAAAATAGAAGATTTTGAGAAAAAATATGTAGAAATGACATCAAAACAGAAATGTACATTTGCCTTTGCAGCTAAAGGCTTTTTCATATACAATTACAAGAACCCATTCGTGGTATGCCTGTTTTTTAATAACAGTTCGTTAAGATATGTTATATTTCCTGTTAGGGAATGGATTGATAAAATATGCTCTATTTGCAGCCTAGCCAATAAAAAATTATATTTTAGTGAAATTCCAGTAGATCAGTTCATTAACGAAACAAATAAGAAATTCACTGAATATGTAGTTAGAGCAACATGCAAGCTAATAATGATGGAAAATGGCATTAATGTTTATTCAAAGCCTATTGTTACATGCAAAAAGTATCTATACAAGGCATTAGATAAGAAGGAAATATCACTAGAAGACATAGCTACTCATTATGGGTTCAAAATAACAAGAACCAAGCTTAAAAAAATGCTTGATGGAGTATTGTCTGACGATGATAAAACCACGCCTATTGATCAATTATTACCGACAGAACAATTAAATAATGATATAACTAATTAATTAATATGACAACGATTACCGTGTCAGATGGTACGCTTGATCAGTTCAACGATGAAAGATACCGTCTAAAGAAAGCCAAAGGGCTTAAAATGACAGGTGAAGAATTTCTTGTCTACTTGCTCAATCTGAGTAGGAGAGTGAACAAATAATGCCATTTGTACCAAACTGGACCACAACAATAGAAATCTGTGTGGCTATGGGTGGCCTTTTGATGGCTGCTATAATGTCACATAAGAAGAGATTGGCAAGAAAATACAAGGAACAACAGGATAAGAAAAACAAACCAAAGGATGAACCTACATCTACATCCTAATCCCTTTTTTCTTTTTTGGTCAATCCAAGACAAATATTTTAATACTGTAATTACTCTTGAAAAGACATGCACGAAAAAGCAAAATCACATCTAGACAAGATGGGAACGTCTCATCACTCAGAAAGCCCAATGCATGAGCATAGCGGAATTTCACATAAAGAACTCCATGAAATAGAAGGATCACACCTTCATGGAAAGAAACATCACTCTGAGATGCTATAACGATGCATAAGCGAGCTAATGAGCTTAGAGATAAGATAGGGTATCAAGCTGAAGACGCAAAGAACTCTATCGAAGAAAAGGTCTATCGTTCCAGGCATCCTGAAGAAGAAAAAGAAGAATAAATTACTTTTCGTCAGTTTCTAAGGATTTTTTCACTTCATTCTCTGCTTTTGCAGACATGTCATGAATTTCATCTGATGACATTTGCAATTCACCAAACAAATGACTAGCGACTTTTTTCAACAAGCCTACATCTGGAATCTTACCCTTGATTAATTCACCTGTGATCTGTCTCATTTCTGGTGTGATATTTATGGCATCTTCATTCCATTTCTTGTTTGCAGTTCCACAAATACCGCAATTATCAATATGCTTTCTTAATTGATTAGTAAAGTCTTTACAAGGTGGGGTATGTGAGACGCCAAAATGTTTGTATTCTTTAAAGCTTGTTTTACAGATATGACATTGATTAGTGTGTTCTATGATTAATTGTTCTTGAGTTTGGCATAAACGCTTTTCCTCTGGTCGGTACTTGTCTTTTCTCATTAATCCAAACCTAGAACTGCTCTTGTCTTTCTATCTTTTTCAATCAATTCTACTTTTCGTTCTTCGGTTTCAAAACTTCCTAAATATTCCGTTTTACCTTCTGGTGATTCTCTAGTTAGCATTTTCCTTTCTGATTTTAACATGAAATAATATTGGACTGGTAGATTAAAAGTATTTAGCCTGCTTGTTCGTTAGCCTTTCTGCCTAATATGCCATCCATGACAGATTTGTTCAACTCTCCCTTGACACTAAATTGTCTTTCTGTCTTGGCCTTGGCTAACATTGCAAGTAATGTAAGATTTGTATTATTTTCATCTCTTAATGATTCTGAACTCTTTGCATCTACCATATAATCATAAACTTGGCATAACATAGCACCTTGTTTCTGTAAAACATCTGCTCTGTATGCCGTCATGTGATAACCTGCACTTTTGAATAAATTCCTAAGATTTTCTAATTCTTTTGCCAATTCACCTAATGATCTTGTTCCTATGTGGTGAGTCTGCCACCAAGCACGCCTTTCGTTTATTACACGTTCTGTTCTAAACTTTCCATCTTCAGTTTCTATCTTTTGTGGTTCTTTCCATGATTCTAAGACCACATCAACCATATCCGTTATAGTCTTGTCACTTTCTGGAATCGATGGCACTAATATGACTAATAATCAACCATTACTAAAGCTTTATGTATGACATTTTTCTAAAAACAATACGTGGAGTCTCTAAATACCAATAGAGAAAACAAGCAAAAAAACAGAGAAATTGATAGAATTTTAGGTGAACAATACAGAACTGATCAAAGAGCAATCGGATTAACCTATACTGAATATAAAAAAAATTGGCTTGAATCTATCAAACTAAAAGAACTAAAGACACATTATTCTGTCTTTGAACCAACCCCAGGAGAATCACCTTATGATTTTAAGAAAAGACTAAGAAGTATTACACTTATAGTTCCAGTAGAAACCAAGGAAGAATTTGAACAGAGATTAAGAGAAACATTCAAGTAAACTTTAAAAACCATTGAGTTTTTGTTTATGATAGTGCCAAGTTTAGGAGGAAATGCCAAGAAATGATTCTTACTTGTGAATGTGAACACCCAAGAAAAGATCATGAAGGTTCGACAAATTCACGAGATAAATCAGTTCATAACTGTAAAAATAAAGATTGTAAGTGTAAAAAATACAGAGCCAATGAAGAGTCAAAAAATGCAAGAGATAATGTTTTAAGGAAAACGCTTCTTTACGGAATTATAATTTTTGGTGTATTTGTTATATCATTTGTAATAGTGTGTTTTGTATTTCCAATGTTATTATCAGCAGTACATGACTCATACGACATTACACCGAAAAATACCTACTATGTTAAATATAATAACGGGACTGAAACTAAAATTAATGACACACCAAGTTCGAATTTTGATGTTCTATTATCAACTCTAACAATCGGAACTATCGGATTTACATTTTATATAGTTGGTGCAATTGTTCTAATGACGGTTTGCGGTTTAATTTATGAAACTGGTTGGGAAAAATTAAGAAATACAACGGAGGTAAAATCTTAATTTGGGTGTTATTAGCCATCGTGACGTCTTTAGTCCAAAATACATTACCGCAATCATACGAGATTCATCAGGTAGAGGTCATTTTGTACCAATAAAACACACAATAGGTGATTATTTTGTTACTGACATAGATAAACAGGTTTATTGTTTCAAGATTGAAGATTCCCGTATCATAACATACAAAGAAACTGCTGCAAGGTCTATTCGTATTCTATTCTATTCAACTAAACATTACAAACCAATGTCACCAGACCATACCAAAAAACTAGAAGATCTATTAGAAACAAATGGATTACCACGAGTCAACATGACAATGTTCGGAGTATTCAAGATATTATCACAGAGAGAGAAACAACAAAAGGCATTTGAATCCCATAATGTACAAGAGATAGTAACTGCAATTTCAAGCGGAGGAAAGAATTACAGTTCCCAAGCCCAAAACATTGAAACTTATTTCAAAAACATAGCCGTTGAACAAGTAATAACGCCTGTAAAAGATACGACTGAGTTTCTAGAAGATGACTTTGTAGGTACAGATCCTAAATATCTAGGTGACATTTACAACGCAATACAAAGAACGGATTTTGTAGCAAAGAAGGTAACAAACGTAAAGACAGACGCCAAAAAACCTTGGATGATTATAATTGCCCTAGTTGCTATCGTAGGTGCAATCGGATTCATGGGATTCTATCTAATATCAAACGGAGGTGGAGGAAATCCATTAAGCGGAATCTTGCCAAGCTTACCAGGGAACACACCAACCACAAGTACACCAAACGGAAAACTTACGGATCAACAGGTCTTTGCACAATATCCAACACCCGAAAAGCTGCATGATGCTCTAGCCAAAGGTGACGTACAGATGAACCAGTTATCCCCTAACATGCAAAAGATGGCTAATTCCTACAAGCCACCAATTCCGGCACAATGATATTCAATACAGCTCAGATAATTTATGCAAGTGCCGTAATAGGAATTTTCATGATTGTATACGGCAGAAGATATTATAAAAATCGACAAAAGAAACAAGAGGACCGATCCCATAGGAAGGACTGGAAATCACGATTCTAAGACAAAAAGATAAGAAAAAGGAAGTTAAATAATATCATGCTTGATTATTTGCTGTTACATTTAGTAACACTACAAACAATCATAGTAAACTCCACGACTCCGTGCTTTCTCAATTACACAGCCTCAAACACCTGGCAAGCTTGCGGTCTAGGTAAAGACTTTCTAACCGGTTCCTTGATTGGCTGGCAATGGATAACAGGAGGAAATTTCTCCATGATCCTAGTTGCTATCTTTGTCATGTTCAGTTATATCAAATATCATAAAATGGTTTATCCAATTGTCATAGGAATATTCTTGCTGCCATTATCGTACTTCGTATTTCCGGTTCCATTTCTCAACTTTGCCTTTGTAATGGTAGGATTAGGATTTGGAATTTTGATATGGTATATTAAGGTATCGCAAACAGCGGAACAATAAAGTATTTTAATTAGTATTTTCTGAAATTTTTATGAAAGAGTTAGAGAAGATAGTAAAGCAATTAGAGTATTTTAAACAAGAAGGTAATTGTTGGAAGTGGACTGGAAGAATAGACCGTTATGGATATGCAGTTGTTAATGTTCACAGATTAATGTTTGAATTATTCAAAGGTCAAATTCCTAAAGGATTGGTTATAGATCATCTTTGTAGTGAAAGAAATTGTTTCAATCCTGAGCATTTAGAAGCTGTAACGCAACAGGAGAATACATTACGTGGAAATGGTTTAGCTGCTCAAAACGCAAAGAAGACTCATTGTAAACGAGGTCATGAATTATCAGGTGATAATCTAGAAAAATATGCCTTAACAAAAGGTCATAGACGTTGTCTTAAATGTAAAAATCAAAGTCAGAGCATACGAAGAAAAAATGCTACTAGAGAAGTTAAAGATCATAGAAATTTGGTTCATAATCAATGGAGATGGAGAAACAATGTATGCAAAAAACGAGATATTAAATAATGAATCATTAGTTAATAAATACTTGTCCGACTAAACGACACGGGCTTATATATTAAAAAATCAAAATCCACGCATGGCCGAAAGTTCGACAATTATGGGGTTAGTTGGAGCATTCATCGCAATCGCTATCATGCTATCCATAGGAGTCCAAATACTTGGCAACGTGCAAACAGGAACAAACTGTAACTCTCTGCCTGGTTTTAACAGCACTGGAACAACCGTCTCTACTGGTTGGTCACTGACTAACACAGACGGCAAGTATTCAGGCTGGGCACTACAATGTCTTAACCAGAACACAAGTTCACAGTCTGCATACACATTATTGGGAGTAATTCTCATTGTGATAGCTGCCGTAGCCATATTGTTTGTTGTAAGATTACTCTGATTAGTATTACAACGACATTCCTTTCTTTTTTCTTGTATTTAAAGTTAGATATGTAGCAATTAGTATCACAACAATGTTTAAATAAAGTAATATTAATTGTGATATATGGATGAAAATAAAATCTCACTTCCTAATGAAAACAAAAAGAAAACTCATTGTAAGAATGGTCATGAATTAAATGAAGATAATTTATTACAATATGAATTATCAATTGGTAAACGAGCATGTAAAAAGTGCAGAGCAGAAAGACAAAGAATAAAAAACAAAACTCAATCGTGGAAAGATTATAAATCAACATGGAAGAAAAGCAAACCAAATTATGATAAAGACTATTATCAGCAAAATAAAGAGGTATTGCAACAAAAAAATAGGGAAAGATGGCACAAAAATAGAGATAGATATATTATTAAACAAAAACAACGTTTTCAAATATATAAAGTTGAAATAAAGATTGAAGTTTTAACTCATTATGGGAATGGAAAATTACAATGTATTTGTTGTAAACAAGAAGGAATAGCATTTCTAACTCTCGATCATATTAATGGAAGAGAAGAAAATGATAGAGGAAGAAATCCAAATAAAAAATCAGGTGTTAGATTATGGGCTTTGTTAAAAAAGCAGAATTATCCCGAAGGATATCAAACTCTCTGTTGGAATTGTAATTGTGCAAGACAGATTAATAAAGGAATATGCCCACATAAACAGTAAACAAACCCAAAACTTTATCTTTAAATACATACCATTCAAAGCGTGTATTTATCCCAATTAAAAGACGTAGAGAAAGCTTCTAAAAAATACAAGAAAGGCAAGAAGGATTTTTCCCTATGAGTGGCCTGATTGGTCTTGCTATCGAAGTTGGAATAGCCGGAGAGATTCTTAAGAAAACCAAGAAACTGCATCACAGATCAGACTTTGAAGATATGGGAGGTAAAAAGTAAATGTCATCATTAGTTTTTCTTGCATTCTCTGTAATCATGTTTATCATAGTATATGGTATAATGTTTCTTATCGTTCCAAGTATTCTAGGCCACTTCTTTACTACATTGGCAGCATACAACCAGACGGCACCCTTGTCTTCTGATTGGCAGGCTATCTATAATCAAAACCTTAGTACGACACAGTTCCTAGTTCCATTGATACCTACCATAGGACTTTTCATATTGATCATAAAGGTCCTTATGACTGCGAGCGTGAAGGGCCAGGACTAGCCATAAATGTTTAATAAAGATACCATAAGACATTCCTTGTTGAACAAGCAAAGATTTTTTTTTTTCTACTGACTGGTATCATAGTTAGTCTTTTCATATCACAAAATGCATATGCTGTAACCGTATACCCTGGAACCACTATTGGAAACGGAAACGTAAATTATACCGCAGATGTTTCACCAAACTTTAATGTCACAAGTATTATAGCAAATTCTACTGATATATTTTTGGGTAGTCCATATTATGATCTTGCTTGGTCTGGACACCAGATAAATGCAAACATAACAGGGTTCAATGAAGGTGATAATTTTACTGCTCATATTACTGACTTGGGAACTGGTGGAGTAACCATGACCGTACTTGGACAGTTGCAACAGGTAAAGCTAGATGGAACAGATCAACCATTTGGTTCTACTTGGAATTATGGAACTTGTAATGGATTGGTCTGTACTACTATAAATGTAGGATCTCATCTTGACATGTTTCTATCATGGGGTGGTGGAACCATAACTACATCAAACTTTAATGTTACAGGTTATGTCTTGGCAAACAATGGCATCTTTAATGATCCAAGTATCAAGCTAGCAACTCCGGCAACTGCAAACGTTACGGCATTGTTACTATGGAACACAAACGGCAATCTAGTATCGTTTCAGGATCTTACCAGCAATCCAGTCCAGTTAACAGCCGGAATACAAACCAGCATACCAGTATCATTACAGGATAATTCACAGCCAACAGGAATACAGACTTATTACGAACAGGCAATATTACAGACATCAACAGGAATTAGTCTTGTAACGACAAACCATGTTGTATTGGATTATGGAAGTTTCGTGACAGGAAACCTAAACTTTAACTTTACAAACAATAATGTGGTTCCTATTTACTTTGTAAGAACTGATCTAAATACAACAGACACAAGGCTTTCAGTAATATATCCAAATATCATGAGCATGGAATGTAACATGAATTATACATTTGCCATGACAAATAATACATATGGACCGCCATTGCCTTCAGTTCCTTTTGATATATCAAATTCAAACAGTTCTTTCAAGTTTCATAACCTCAATAACGAGATAGTCAATGTTCTTTGTACAGATTCCTTGACAGGTTCTAATGCAAAATATGTATTGACTCAAAGTACGTTTCCATTCCAGCAACAGGTTCAGAATCTTAGAAACGGAACATATGGAACTCATGGACAGATAGGCATATTAGATTTTGTTACCATTGGTATCATAATAATATCCATGATCGGGTTTAATAGAGTAAACGAAACAGTAGGAGTAATATTTTCCGTAGCGATAATAGGAGCTTGTGCCTTCTTTGGATTCATTGCACTTCCTACTTTTATAGCAGGTGCTGTAACGATAGGTGTGTTAATAGCTATCCTCTCAACACGCAAGAGTGGCGGTTTTTGAGTAATGGCATTCCTACAAGAAAAATCAACAATTGCCGTAATGTTCGTCTATGCAGTTTCCTTTTCAATGCTAGGAGTACAATTTGTCTTATCAGATGTATTCCATACTCCAATGACAAACTTTCAAGGAGTGCCAGTAAAGAACGGATTGATAACTGCAATTCATACCAATACATTAAATCAAGTCCAGGTGAATTCTACATGTACAACTGATCAATGTCGAAACAAGGCAAGCGATCCTATTACATATCTAGGATATGCTGCAAACATAGCTTGGAACCTTATCTTGCTTACAACTGGATTTTACATATTTGCAGTAATGGTTGACTTTGGAGTGCCAACGATATTTGTAATGGGATTCATTGGTCTGTATACTTTTCTATTAATCAGAACTGTTATAGCAATCTTACGAGGTATTTAGAATATGGATATATCGATTGCCGAGTTCATTACATACGGGCTGAT
>Ga0207700_10000245_pt1 | contig 32472 bp, 22 predicted proteins | sample LARL82metaG_FD_184348 | JGI IMG/M metagenome (GOLD analysis project Ga0207700, IMG submission 184348) | Corn, switchgrass and miscanthus rhizosphere microbial communities from Kellogg Biological Station, Michigan, USA - LAR L8-2 metaG... | ecosystem: Host-associated > Plants > Roots >...
AAATAGCCCTTGGGCGGCTGCTCGTTGAAGTCGTCGCGCTCGATCCATAATTCCCGCGTGAGCGGCAGCGCACGTTGTCCGAGCTCCGGCTTTTGCGGATGGTTGGGCGCGAAACAGGTCTCCTCGACATCGGTGGGGAAGTTGTCGATGATGAGCTTGATCGGATCGAGCACGGCGACGCGCCGCTGGGCGCGCTCGTTCAAATCCTCGCGCAGGCACGATTCGAGAACGCTGATGTCGATCCATTGATGCGCCTTGGACACGCCGATGCGCTCCGAGAACAGCCGGATCGACTCAGGCGTATAGCCGCGCCGGCGCAATCCCACCAGCGTCGGCATGCGCGGATCGTCCCACCCATCGACGTACCCGCCCTCCACCAGCTCGATCAGCCTGCGCTTGCTCATCACCGTGTAGGTGAGGTTGAGGCGCGCGAATTCGTATTGCTGCGGCAAGGGCCTCTGCAGCAGCCCTGCACCGGCGAGGCGCTCGATGATCCAGTCGTAGAGCGGACGATGGTCCTGGAATTCCAGCGTGCAGATCGAATGGGTGATGCGTTCGAGCGCATCGGAGATGCAGTGCGTGTAATCGTAGAGCGGGTAGACGCACCATTTTTCGCCGGTGCGCTGGTGAGTGACGTGGCGAATGCGATACACCGCCGGATCGCGCATGTTGATGTTCGGGCTCGCCATGTCGATCTTCAGACGCAGCACGTGTGCACCGTCAGGATATTCGCCCTCTTTCATCGCTCGGAACAGCTGCAGGTTCTCTTCAACCGAGCGGTCGCGGTAGGGACTGTCGCGTCCCGGCTCGGTGAGCGTGCCGCGCAGCCGGCGCATCTCCTCCGGGGTCGAGCTGTCCACGTACGCCCATCCCGCCTTGATCAAATGGCGCGCGAACTCGTAGAGCCGGTCGAAGTAGTCCGACGCATGATAGAGATGCGCTCCCCAGTCGAAACCGAGCCAGCGCACCGCATCCATGATCGAGTCGGTGAACTCGACGTCCTCCTTGACCGGATTGGTGTCGTCGAAGCGAAGGTGGCAGACGCCTCCATTTTCCGCCGCCAGCCCAAAATTGAGGCAAATCGACTTGGCGTGCCCGATATGCAGATATCCGTTGGGTTCTGGAGGAAAGCGGGTGACTACCCGGCCGCCATATTTGCGTGTACGCAGGTCCTCGGCGATGATCTGGCGCAGAAAATTCGAACCGGGCGAGGCAGCGTCGTGCGGCGGTGCAACACTCATTACCGTTTGTTCATGAACAAATGACGAGGAACATGCATTCTAACCGCTGGGATGGGGGCCGTCATCGACCGCCATGCCACTGCGATGGAGCGCATGCCGCGCGAGCCGCGTCCAGCAACGGTCTTCAGGCTGTCATATTTACAATTTTCGCCGCGTTGTCCACATTATCTGTGGATAAAAGTGTGCATATCTTGTAAATACCCTACCTAAGTAGCCTGCCGGGTGGGGAATTCGTTGTCATGCCCAAATTCTTTACGAGATTTCGACATTACAATTCAGTGACTTGAGCCTGCGCCCCGACGCGTGTACGGGCGTGCCGGCGCTGCGGCACCTTCTCGGAAAACATCCGCGCGCACTCTTAACGACCCTCCTTTTTGTCATGGACATCGACCCCAAATTTGTCGCCTTGTCGAGCGCGGAGTCCGGCGCGGAAGCGCTGCCGCGCGCCGAGGTGATTCCAGTATCGCTGCTCGTCGGATCGGCGCGAATGCTCATCGAGCGTCATCTCGGACTTGCCTGGATCAGCGGCGAAGTCTCGGGGTTAAGCCGCCCCGCGTCCGGTCATTGCTACTTCACTCTCAAGGATGAACGCGCGCAGGTGCGCTGCGTGCTGTTTCGCTACAAGGCAGCGCTGCAGACGGTCACGCTCAAGGACGGCATGGCGGTCGAAGTGCGCGCACTGCCTACCATTTACGAGGCGCGCGGCGATTTCCAGCTCTCGGTCGAGGCGGTGCGACTCGCCGGCGTCGGGGTGCTGTATGAGAAATTCGCGCGACTGAAATCGCGTCTCGAAGCCGGGGGCTGGTTCGCGGCCGCGCGCAAGCGCTCGCTGCCCTCATTCCCGCGCTCGGTGGGCATCGTGAGCTCCCGCCAGGCGGCCGCGCTCGCCGACGTGCTCACGACCTTGGGCCGGCGCTTTCCCGCACTGAGAGTGATCGTGTATTCGACCGCGGTCCAGGGCCCTGGCGCCGCCGCCGAAATCGCCGCCGCGATCGCTCTCGCCAACGAGCGCGCCGAGGTCGACGTGCTTATCGTGTGCCGCGGCGGCGGCTCGATCGAGGATCTCTGGGCATTCAACGAGGAAGTCGTTGCGCGTGCGGTGTTCGACTCGATCCTTCCCATCGTGAGCGGCATCGGCCACGAAACCGATTTCACAATTTGTGATTTCGTTGCCGACGTTCGCGCGCCCACGCCCACCGCTGCGGCCGCCTTGGTGGCACCGGACTGCTCGCGGCTGCGCGACGAGCTCGCGGCGCTGCGCGATCGGTGGAAACGCGCCGCCGCGCTCGCGCTCGAACCGCGCATGCAACGACTTGACGGCGTGTCGCGCCGGCTGGTGCACCCCGCCGCCCGACTGCACGCGCAGCAGGCGGAACTCTCGCGCCTGGCGGCACGCCTGATGCGTGCAGCGGCGACCTGCGTGCGCGAGCGCGAACGCCAGGGCGGCGAGCACGGGCGCCGGCTGTTGCGGCAACTGCGCACGCCGACGCGACAGCTTCCCCTGCTGGCACGGCTCGAACAACGTTGGCGCCAGGCGGCCGCCGATCACACCGGTGGACTCGAGCGCCGGCTGGGCGTACTCGATGCGGGACTGCGCCTGCTCGGGCCGCAGGGCGTACTCGATCGCGGCTACAGCATCGTCGCCCGCACCGACGGAACGATCGTGCAGGATGTGGCGCAAATCGAGCAGGGGGAGGCGCTCGCGCTCAGCTTCGCGCGTGGCGGCGCGCTCGCCAAGGTGACCGCCAGGCGCGAGTCCTGAATCCGGGCGCGGATCGTGACGGCGCGATCAGGCTTCGTCGGGGTCGGGATCGTCGATCGCGCCCGACGCCGGTGCGCGCGCCAGCGCATCTGCCGGCGCCTGCGCGGCGATGCGCGGCGTCGTATTGACCACGTCCGCGTTCTGGGCGCGATGGCGAAGCGCGTGATCGATCAGCACCAGCGCCAGCATTGCCTCGGCGATCGGCGTGGCGCGGATGCCGACGCAGGGATCGTGCCGGCCATGGGTGTTGACGATCACCGCCGCGCCGGTTTTGTCGATGCTGCGCCGATCGAGACGGATCGACGATGTCGGCTTGACCGCGATCGATACCACGATGTCCTGCCCGCTGGAAATGCCTCCCAGAATGCCGCCGGCGTGATTGGAGACGAATCCCGCCGGCGTCATTTCGTCCGAGTGCTCGGTACCCTTTTGCGTCACGCTCCTGAACCCGGCGCCGATCTCGACGCCCTTCACCGCGTTGATGCCCATCATCGCTGCGGCGATGTCGGCGTCGAGCTTGCCGTACACCGGCTCGCCCCAGCCGACCGGAACGCCCTGCGCGACGACGTTGATGCGCGCGCCCACCGAGTCGCCTGACTTGCGAAGCGCATCCATAACGCTCTCGAGGTGCTCGGTGATCTCGTCGGTCGGCGCAAAAAAAGGATTGGCATGCACGTGTTCCCAACCCTTGAACGCGAGTGGGATCGAGCCGAGCTGTGCCAGGTAGCCGCGCACCACCACGCCGTAGCGCTCGCGCAGCCATTTGCGCGCCACCGCGCCGGCGGCGACCCGTACCGCGGTCTCGCGCGCCGACTGCCGCCCGCCACCGCGATAATCGCGGATCCCGTATTTCTGCCAGTACGTGTAATCGGCGTGACCCGGCCGGAAAGTGTCGGCGATCTTCGCGTAATCCTTGCTGCGCGCGTCCTCGTTGCGAATCAGCAGCGCGATCGGCGTGCCAGTGGTGACGCCCTCGAAGACGCCGGAGAGAATCTCGACGGTGTCCGATTCGCGGCGCTGCGTGACGTGGCGCGACGTTCCCGGCTTGCGCCGGTCCAGATCGCGCTGGATGTCGTCGGCCGAGAGCGTCATGCCGGGCGGGCATCCATCGACGACGCAGCCGATGGCGGGACCGTGCGATTCCCCGAAGGAAGTAACGCAGAACAAGGTGCCCAGAGTGTTGCCGGACATCGTCGGGATCGTCGCGTGAAGGTCGCGCGAGTGTAGCACGCTGGACGCGGTGATCTTGCTCTACGCCCGTGCGGCGCTGCTTGCGCGATGCGCCTCGAGCGCATCGATCCGCCGCTTCACGAGCTGGCTCATCGAGCCGGCGATGGTGCCTGCGACCACCCGAGGATCGCGCCGCGCGGCGCGAGCCACGCGCTGTAGGCGCCCGCAACAACCGCCCCGATGATCAATCCGACAGCCCACATGAAAGCCTCCCCTTTCGTGCGCCCGAATTTCGCTAGCGTTGATCGCCGCGCAGCCCCAGCACCTCACGCTGCAGGAATTCCGGCGTCGCTATCTCCGGCGCGAGCGGTGCGCCCGCGACGAGCGCGATGCGTGAAAAGACCCCGCGAATGCGACGCATCGCCTTGCCGCCTGCCGCGCGACTGAAAAAGCTGCCCCAGAGCCCACGCAGCGCCATTGGGACCACCGGAACAGGCGCCTCGGCGAGGATGCGCTGCAGGCCCGGACGAAACCGTCCGAGCTCGCCGTTGTCAGTGATCCTGCCTTCCGGAAAAATGCCGACGATCTCGCCATCGCGAAGCGCCGCGGCGGCGTCCGTGAACGCGCGCTCCTTCATCGCCGCGTCCTCCTTTTCCGGCGCGATGGGAATCGCGCGCATGGTGCGAAAGATGAAGTTGAGCAGCGGCAGCGCGAAGATGCGGTGATCCATGACGAAGCGGATGGGACGCGGCACGCACGCCGCAATGACGACCGCATCGACGAAGCTCACGTGGTTGCACACGATGACGCATCCCCCTTCGCGCGGAATGCGGTCCAGGCCCTCCTTGTCGACGCGATAGATAGTGTGGATCAGTATCCACGCCAGGAAGCGCATCAGGAATTCGGGCACCAGCAGATAGATGTACAGCGCCACCGCCGCGTTCATCAGTCCTGTGATCAGAAACAGCTGCGGAATGGTCAGGCCCGCCTTCAGCAGTCCCAGCGCAATGCCTGCCGAAGCCACCATGAACAGGGCGTTGAGGATGTTGTTGGCGGCAATGAAACGAGACCGGTACGCCGGATCGGAGCGCTCTTGGATGAGCGCGTAGAGCGGCACGATGTAGAAGCCGCCGAACATGCCCAGCAGAACGAGGTCGGCGACGACGCGCCAGTGCGCGGGCCGCGTAAGAAATTCGAGCGCGCCTACGGAGCCTATGCCGGCCAGCCCGCGGCTTGCGAAGTAGAGGTCGATCGCGAACAGCGAAAGACCGATCGAGCCGAAGGGCACCAGTCCCACCTCGACCTTGCGTCCGGACAGTCGCTCGCACAGGAGCGAGCCGACGCCTATGCCGATGGAGAAAATCGCCAGCAGGAGCGTCGCGACGTGCTCGTCTCCGCCCAGCACGTCCTTGGTGAAATTGGCGAACTGAGTGAGATAGGTCGCACCGTAGAACCAGAACCAGGAGATGCCGAGCATCGACAGCCACACGACGCGATTGCCATGCGCTAGGCGCAGATTGCGCGCGGTCTCGGTAAACGGATTCCAGTTGATCCTGAGTTCGGGCGCGACCGCCGGCGAGACCGGAATTCGCCGGCTGACCGCGTAGCCGGCGAGCGCGACGGCGATGGCCGTGGCGCCGGCATAGATCGGCCCGTTCGGCTTGATCGCGATCACGATGCCGCCGATGACTTCGCCGAGCAGGATCGCGACAAAGGTGCCCATCTCGACCAGGCCGTTGCCGCCGATCAATTCGTCGCTGCGCAGATTCTGCGGCAGGATCGCGTACTTGACCGGTCCGAACAGCGTTGAATGCACGCCCATCAGGCCGAGCGCGAGAAAGAGCAGGATGAGGTCGCGCCGGTAGAAGCCGATGGCGCCGACCATCATGATCGCGATCTCGAGCATCTTGACGAAGCGGATGAGCCGCGACTTCTCGTACTTGTCCGCGAGCTGGCCCGCGGTCGCGGAGAAAAGCACGAACGGCGCGATGAACACCGCGGCGGCGACGTTCACCAGATCGTTGGACGAGAGCGCCGTCAGCGTGGCCGCCTGGAAGGCGACGAAGATCACCAGCGCGTTCTTGTAGATGTTGTCGTTCGCGGCGCCCAGGAACTGAGTCCAGAAAAACGGTGCGAATCGCCGCTCCCGCAGCAACTGGAACTGGCTGTGCCCGCCTTGCTCGCTGTGCATCCTCGCGCCTCCCGCGCTCACCGCATGGTCGAGAGAACGTCCTGGACCGCCGTCAACGCCGCCTCGACCGCCGCGACGTCGGTCCAGAAGAATACTTCCTTGCCGATCTTTTCGCTCTTGAGCACCCCCGCCTCGCGCAGGACGCGCAGGTGATGCGCGACCGCGGTCCTCGAGAGCGTCGACGCGGCGACGATCGCGCCGACATTGAGCCGCTCGGCTGGCTCGAACATCAGCACGATACGCTGGCGGTGCGCGTCGCCTAATGCGACAAAGATGCGGGCGATTCGCCGCCAGGCGGGTGGGAGCGCGCGCGCATACGCTTTTTTCATAACTATGCGACTAGTTATATGGTTGCATACCATAGCGCCGCAACCGAATCCGTGTCAAGCCCCCCTGCGCCGTCGAGCGCACCCGCTACAATATCCGTGATCGCGTACGCCCCGTCCCCATGCAGCCCTATCTCGACTTCATGCGCCATGTGCGCGATCACGGTCATCGCAAGAGCGACCGCACCGGCACCGGCACGCTCTCGGTCTTCGGTTACCAGATGCGCTTCGATCTGGGTCAGGGCTTTCCGCTGCTCACCACCAAGAAGGTGCACACGCGCTCGATCATCCACGAGCTGCTGTGGTTTCTCGCCGGAGACACCAACGTCGGTTATCTGCGCGACAACGGCGTCACCATCTGGGACGAGTGGGCCGACGCGAACGGCGACCTGGGGCCGATCTACGGATACCAATGGCGGTCGTGGCCGGCGCCGGACGGCGGGCACATCGACCAGCTGTCCAACCTGGTCGAGGAAATCCGCAGGAATCCGGCATCGCGCCGGCTGATCGTCTCGGCGTGGAACGTCGGCGACATTCCGCGCATGAAGCTCCCGCCGTGCCACGCCTTTTTCCAGTTCTACGTCGCTGAAGGAAGGCTCTCCTGCCAGCTCTACCAGCGTAGCGCCGACATCTTCCTGGGCGTGCCTTTCAACATCGCGTCGTACGCGCTGCTCACGCACATGGTCGCCCAGCAGACCGATCTCGATGTCGGCGATTTCGTGTGGACCGGCGGCGATTGCCATCTCTATCTCAATCATCTCGAGCAGGTCGAGCTGCAGCTCGCACGCACACCCATGCCATTGCCGCACCTTATGATCAAACGCCGCCCTGCTTCGCTGTTCGAGTTCCGCTACGACGATTTCGAGATCGTGGGCTACCAGCCGCACGCGGCGATCAGGGCACCGGTCGCCGTTTGACCCGCGCGGGGCGCGCGCCCGCACGAGTAGCGTTCTCGGTGGCAGATCCGCTACGTCGCGCCGACGGTCTCTGACTCCGCGGCGATCACCTGCGCCGCCGCGTTGACGACCGCGGCAATGCGTCCGATGTCGCGGAGCTGCTGCACGGTGAACCCGCTTTCGCGCAGCAGCTTGTAGTGCGACTGCACGCAGAATTCGCACTTGCCGACGATGCTCGCGGCCAGTGCGTACAGTTCAAAGCTGGCGCGATCGACGCCGCCATGCGACGCGTACGCATTCATTCGCAATTCCGGACGCGCCGTCTTGAGGTCGGCGTCACCGGCCATCTCGACGTACGGATACCAGACGTTGTTCATGCCCATGAGCGCGGCGGCAGTGAGCGCAGCCTGCGCGTGCGTCGCTTCCAGCGCGCTGGAAGCGCGCAGCACCTCCACCAGAGGTTTGGCTCGCGCGGCGAACGCCGCCGCGAGCGCGGCGCCCAGCGCGTGATGCGCCTCCAGGCTCGAGCGCGAGAGCACCGCGTCGAGGTTAAGCCGGATATCCTTCGCGTAGTCGGGAATCAGGTCCTTGATTGCAGTCATATGTTCCATCGCTGCTCCAATGAGCGCGTTGCGGGCGCCTCGCGATGCCCGCAACGGACAATCGTGTCAAAGGGTGGTGCCGCCGACGCCGCGGTTGCACGGGCACAGCTCGTCGGTCTGCAATCCGTCGAGCACACGCAGTACTTCTTCAGGGCTGCGACCGACGTTGAGGTTATTGACCGACACATGCTGGATGACGTTGTCGGGATCGACGATGAAGGTCGCGCGCAGCGCGACGCCTTCGTTCGGATCGCGCACGCCAAGCTGGTCCACCAGCGAACCGGTGCTATCGCCGAATTGCCAGTGGTTGAGCCGATCGAGATCCCGGTGCTCGCGCCTCCAGGCGAGCTTCACGAATTCGTTATCGGTCGAGCCCGCGAGCACAACGGCCTCGCGATCGTCGAAATCCTTCTGCAGCTTGGAGAAACCCACGATCTCGGTCGGGCATACGAAGGTGAAATCCTTCGGATAGAAATAAATGACTTTCCACTTGCCGGGAAACGACTTGTCGGTAATTTCCTCGAAGGCCGACACGCCCTTCTCTTCGGGCAGGTTGAAACCCGGCTTGACCCCGGCGACCTTGAATGACTCGATGCGTTGTCCTACTGTCTTCATAAACGGCGCTCCTCGAATGGCTCATTGCTGGTGCAGATGAGAGAACAGTGACTAGGGTGAGGCCAGACCGTTCATAATTCAAATCGATTGATACTATATTTCGATTAGTCTATAACTATGCGTGAGGTTAAAAAAAGCCCGCTGGGAGGAGTGTTAGCGGGCAAGGGGGTTCCGGTGACGAAGCAATGACCCCGGCTTCGCGGGGCAGGCGCACAACATGAAACAGCGCGGCGTCGCCTGCGAGCGCCGCAGAGGAGTCAGGCGATGCTGCGCGCGGCGTTCACCCGTTCAGCAAGTTCTTCGAGCGCAACCTCCTGCGAGGACAGGGCGTCGTCCTTGGCGGCAGCGTCCCGAGCGTCTTTGGCGTCCTGTTCGGCACGCCAGAGGGCATTGAATTCCGGTGAGAATTTTTCCATGTTGCACTCGCTGAACAAGTCGCGGTTGTTCGCCCTTGCACTTGCGGAGCAACGAATGTGCCTAACATTTGTTACGTTATTATTTCAGTGACTTAGCAAAGACGGGGTACGGGCGCGGGCGCCTTGGTCGGCAAAAGACTCCTAAGCTCGGCGAAAGCTGTCGCGCGGACCCGACAGTGGGCCGCCAATGCGCTGTAGCTTGCTGATTATAAAAGTGAACGGTTGTCGCTGAAAAGCGACAAGGTGTGCGGGGCGCGACAGACGGCGTGCGATCCTAGCTGTCGGGTTTGGCTTCCTTGAACATCGCGGGCTCCAGCCGATGGCGCTGAAGCAGTTTGTAGAATTCGGTGCGATTTCTTTTGGCGAGCGTCGCCGCTTGGGTCACGTTGCCGCCGGTGATCTTGAGCAGCCGCACGAGATAGTCGCGCTCGAACTGCTTGCGCGCCTCTTCGAAGGGCGCCAGCACGCCAGCATCCTCGCGCAACGCTCCCTGGACCAGGGTCGCGGGGATGACACTGGTGGTCGTCAGCGCGACCGCCTGCTCAAGCAAGTTGAGCAGCTGCCGAACGTTACCGGGCCAAGGCGCGCCGACCAACAGGGCCATGGCCTCCGGCGCAAGGGTGAGCACGGGCTTGCGGTAGCGCTCGGCGAGCTTGCGCAGGAAGTGCGTCGCCAGCAGCGGGATGTCTTCGCGACGCTCTGCAAGGGAGGGCAGTTTCAGCGACACCACGTTAAGCCGGTAGTACAGATCCTCTCTGAACTCGCCGGCGGCACGCTGCGCCTCCAGGTCGCGGTGCGTGGCAGAAATGACCCGCACATCGACGGGCACGGGAGCGGTCGCCCCCACGGGACGCACCTCTCCATCCTGAAGCACGCGCAACAACTTCACCTGCAGCGCGAGCGGCATGTCGCCGATCTCGTCGAGGAATAGCGCGCCCCCGTTCGCTGCCTGGAACAAGCCCTTGTGCGCCGCGACCGCCCCACTGAAGGCGCCGCGCGCGTGACCGAACAGCTCGGACTCGAGCAGCGCTTCGGGCATGGCGCCGCAATTGACGGCGACGAAGGGCTGAGCTGCGCGGCGACTGGCGCGATGAATCGCGCGCGCCAGCAACTCCTTGCCGGTACCCGACTCACCGAGGATGAGTACGCTGGCGTCCGAGTCGGCGACCAGGCGAGCCTGGCGCAACAGGTCCTCCATGCGTGGACTGCGCGTGATGATTCCGGCTCGCCAGTCGCCGGTCGATTGCATTGCAGGCTCGGCATCCCCGCCGGTAAGGCTCACCGCGTTGGCGACTTTTTGCAGCAGTTCCTGGCTGTCGAAGGGCTTGGTCAGGAAACCGAACACGCCGCGCTGCGTGGCCGACACCGCCTCGGGGATGGTGCCGTGCGCCGTCAAGATTATGACCGGCAGCGTCGGATGCTGGCGATGGATGGCGTCGAACAGGGCGAGCCCGTCGATGCCCGGCATCTTCAGATCGGTGACCACCGCCGCCGGACGGGCGACTGCGAGGGCCGCGAGCGCCGTTTCGCCGCTGTCGGCGGTGCGCACACGATAGCCCGCCGACGTGAGCCGCAGCGTGATCAGCTTGAGCAGGTCGGGATCGTCGTCGACCAGCAGAACATCGGCGCCAGCGGTTACCTGGGGTTTCATCGTCCGGTCCCGCCGCCGCCGCCGCCGCCCGCGCCCCCGGCGTTACGGCTGCGCTCCAGCAAAAGACTGCGTTCCACCGCCCGCAGCTGGTCCAGCTTCTCCTGCGCCGCGGCGCTCTTGCGCCTTTCCTCGGCCACGTTGCGCACCCGTTCGGCGATCTGGAGATAAAGGATCGCAGCGAGCTGCTTCACCGGTGAAGCGCCCCCTGCCTTGCCTACTACGGAATCGAGCAGCGCGAGCGCACGAGCGTCGTCGGCTGCGCCGGCGGCCGGCATGGTCAGCAACACCGCCAGCCGGATGCGGTTGGGTTCGGTGCGTGCACGGGTCACCGCCTGTCCCGCGGCCGCGAGCTCGCGCCGCAGCTCCTCCGGTGATTCCCCCGCGTAGCGCTGCAGGTCGGTCAGCAAAAGGATCGCCTGCTGTTCATCCTCGTTTGCCGCCGGCTCCGCGTTGGCAGGGGCCGGCGTCTGCTGCACCGGCGGTGCAGGCGTCGTGGGCTGACCCAGCACAGGCCGCTGCACGACACAGCATAGGAACGAGAACAGCGCATGAAGGGCGAGCGTACGCGCGCGATTGCACCGCCGCGTCATCCTGGACCCGCAATGGTGACAGCGGGGTCGCCAGCCGACGATCGTACCGGATCTCCGCCGACGGCGACCGGCAGCCAGACGCGGAAGTGCGCGCCACGCGTGCCGCCGCTGCGGTCCACCACCTCGACGCGCCCACCGTGGGCCAGCGCGTATTCCTGCGCGATGGCGAGTCCCAGACCCGACCCCTTGATGCGGCCTCCGGGCGGCGTCTGCCCTTGATAGAACGATTCGAAAATGTGCGGCCGGTCCACCGGGTCGATGCCCGGCCCCTGATCGACGACATCGAGCACCGCGAACGCGTCGCGGACCTTGAGCTCGACCGCGACGACGCCTGAAGGCGGCGAATACTTGATCGCGTTGGACGTGAGGTTGTCGACGATGGCGCGGATCTTCGACGCGTCACCGACCACGACCGCCGGCTTCACCTTGGCGTCGAACGAGACAAGACGCGCGAATGCGGCCAGCTTGTGCTCGCGAAGCACCTGGCGAACGATGTCACCCAGCGCGACCGGTCCCAGCGTCTGCGGCTCGACGTTGCGCGTCTGATGGTAGGTGAGCAGATCCTCGATGAGCTTCTGCAGCGACAGCGTGTTCTCGCGCACGATGCGCACGATCTCCTGTTGCTCGGGAGAAAGCGCACCGCCGACGCGATCGCGCAGCAGCTCGACACCTTCGCGCACTGCTGTCAACGGAGTCTTGAGCTCGTGCGAGACGTGGCGCAGAAAGCGCGTCTGCTGCTGCTCGAGGTCGTGCAAGCGCGAGCGCAACCATTCCAGGCGCTGCCCCAGGTATCGCATGTCCTGCGGGCCGTCGACCTCGATCGCATGCGAGAAGTCGGCGGTTGCCATCTGCCGTATTGCCTGGTCGAGCTGTCGGATCGGACGCGCAATCAGCACCGCGAACAGGATGGCGAGCGCGAGCGCGATGGCGCCGGCGCTGAGCGCCAGATAACCCCAGGTCTTGCGGCCCTCGGCGGCAGTCGCTTGCAATCGCTCGATCTCGCGTTCGGTGAGCTGGTTGCTCGCGGTAAGCATCGCTTGCGCGCCCTCGGCGAGATCGGCGTAGCCGGCAGCGAGCACCGCTCCCCCGCTCGGCGAGCGCTGCGGCGCACGCAACACACCGTAGAGCTCGCTCTCGCGGTCGATGATCGATTCCAGCTGCGTCGCCTGCGGACGATCGAGCGGCAGCTGCTGCAACTGTTGTGCTGTCGCGCGGAAGTCCTGGCGCAGCTTGGCGTAGTCCTCGATGAGCTGCGGGTCCTCGAGGATCAGGTGCTGGCGCACCAGGCGCTCGAGTGTGGTCGCCTGCTCGTAGAGCTGACGACTGGCGCGGCCGGCCTGCGCAGCCTGCAACACTGCCTGCTGCCCCTGGCTCCCCAGCCGGTCGAGACTCACGATCAACTCGACCAGCGCATAGAGCAACGGCAGGCTGACCAGCAGAAATCCGAGCAGGATGAACTTGAGGAATGAACGGGGGTAGTACACGAGTGGTCAGGAGCGGCCGCTATAATAGTTGGCTAGCAACTCAGCCTGCGAGTACCGCGTGAACGATACACTACCGCGCGCAGCAGCGCCAAGCGTGCCGGAGCGCGGCGGAGAGCGTCCGCGCATCGCGCTGATAGTCGCCGTCGCGCGCAACGGCGTGATCGGCGATGCCAACCGCCTGCCGTGGCGACTTCCCGAGGACCTGCGGCGCTTTCGTGGTCTCACGTCTGGGCATACCGTAATCATGGGCCGCAAGACGTGGCAATCGATCGGCAAGGCGCTTCCGGGCCGTCAGAACATCGTGGTCACGCGTCAGCACGACTTCGTCACGCCCGAGGCGCAAATTGCAGCGAGTCTCGACGAGGCGCTTGCCCTTGCGGCGCGACCGGAACCGGTTTTCGTCATCGGCGGCGAATCGCTGTACCGTGAAGCGCTATCTACGGCACACTGGCTGCATATCACCGAAATCCAGCGTGACTTCGCGGGCGACACGCGCTTTCCGCAGTTCGCGCCCGCCCAGTGGGTCGAGATCGCGCGCGAGACGCATCCGGCAGCGGACGCCGCCGGATTCGATTTTGCGTTCGTGACCTACGAGCGTAGCGCAGGCGTTGCATAACGCCACGGCTCCTTTCAACCACCAGGGGAATCATCGATGTCCGAAGGATTTCATGTTCACGGCCCGCACGATCACGAGGTCGAGCACCAGGCCGCGCACGACCCGTTCGCCGGTCGCATTGCGGTGATGACGGCGATTTTCGCAACCATCGGCGCATTCTTTGGCTACATGGGCGGCGCCACCCAGAATGACGCGCTGCTTTTCAAGAACGAAGCGGCGATCCGGCGCACCGAAGCATCGGACCAGTGGAATTTCTACCAGGCAAAGAGCAGCAAGCAGAATCTTGCCGAGCTCGGCGCCGCGCTGACGACCGGTGATACGCAGGCACGCTACGCGAAGGAAGTCGAGCGCTACAAGGGCGAGAAGGACGCGATCATTCCGGAGGCAAAAAAACTCGAGGACCAGTCGAAGACCGCCGAGATCGCCAGCGAAGCGTCGATGCACGTGCACCACCGCTGGGCACAGGCCACCACGCTAATCCAGATCGCGATCGCGCTGGCGGCGATCACGATTCTTACCCGCAACAAGGGACTGCAGGTCGTCTCGTACGCCGTCGCCACGGTCGCAGTCGTCGTCGGCGCGCTCGCGTACGCCCACGTGTGAGCGCAATCGTGCGTGCAGTAATCAACCGAAAGGAGACCGGAACATGAGCAGCCACGCATCCGAACAGAGCCGTTTCCCACCCGCTACGGTGATTGCAGCGCTCGCACTTGCAGGCATGGCGACGGTGTCAGGATGCGCGCCCGACGCGGTGCGCAGCGCAGAGGCGACCGGCTTCAACGCGTACATGAAGCAGCTGCCGACTTCGTGCAAGCGCCTGCAGATCGGGTCTGAGGACCTCACCGAGCAGATCCTGATGAACGACATGGGCAACAACGACTACAACTACTTTGTCGACGCCACGTCGAAGCTCTACTACAACCGGCTGAGCCAGGCGAGCTATCGCCAGGCGCTGGTCGGCTTTTTCGGCCCGGGCACGGGCAACGATGCGGCGTTCGACTGTATTTTCCGCACGCTGCCACCGAATCGGCCGAACGCGCCGGGCGGTACGACGTACTGAAACCCGCGGCCGCTCAGCCGGCGAGCCCGCGCAGCTCGCGCAAAGCCACCGAGAGCATCGCTGAGTCGACGCTGCTGGCGGCCCGCAGTTCGGTCAGAAGCTGCGCTGCGCGTTCGATGCCGCGGCGGTTGCGGTCCTGCCACGCGCCGATAAGGCTGTCGCGGGTGCCGACTTCCGTACCGGCGGCAAGCACCTCGGCCGTGATCGCGCGCTGCAGCCCAGACAGATCGTCCTGCATCGCTTCCTTGGCGAGCCGCTGCCAGTGAGCGACGGCGGGCAGCTCCGCGATTTTCTCGCGCAACCACGCAAGCCCGAGCTTTTTGGACAGCTCGAAATAGACTTCGGCGACGAACTCCGGCGCCCGCTTCGCCGTGTCCGCCACCTCGATGATGTCGAGCGCTGCGTACAGCGAATCGAAACTTACTACGCGAGCCGCAAGTTCATTCGGGACACCCTGGGATACATAGTGCGCAACCGCGGCTTCCACGCGGGCGTGCTCAGCCGGATCGAGCATCTGCGACAATCGCGCCGCCAGCGCCGTGACCGCGGGAGTGAAGTGCGCCAGCGTCGCCGCCATGTCCTCGCCCAGCCGACGCGAACGCAGGAACCAGGTCGTTCCGCGATGAATCAGCCGGTTGGTATCGATCAGCATCGCCGACTGCACGGCGTCGTCGACCTTGTTGTCGAGCGCTTCGATGGCCATCCAGAGATTCACGAACCCGAAGGTCTCCCGATTGAGTAGGTACGCGCGCACGATCTCCGGCGGCTTGGCACCCGTCGACTCGAGCAACCCGTGCACGAAAGTCCCGCCGACGCGGTTGATCATGCTGTTGGTGACGTGGGTTGCGATGATTTCGCGCTTGAGCGGATGGCGCTGCATGAAGCTTGCGTAACGCTCGCGCAGCGCCGTCGGGAAATAGCGCGCAAGCGCGGTGGCGACCCAGGCGTCGTCGGGAAGCTTCGAGCCGAGCAGCTCGTCGTACACCCAGATCTTGCTGTAGGCGAGCAACACCGCCTGCTCGGGGCTGGTGAGCCCGATGCCCTTGGTGCGCCGCTCGGCGAACTCATCGTCGGACGGCAGATACTCGATCTCCCGATTGAGCCGCCCGAGCTTTTCGAGGAACTGCACGAAGCGCTGGTTGGCGTCGAGCAGCTGCGGAGCGATGCGCTTGCTGACCGAGAGCGACTGTGTCTGGAAGATGTTGTCGCGCAGCACCAGCGCGGCGACGTCGTCGGTCATTTCGGCGAGCAGCGTGTTGCGCTGCTTGAGCGTCAATTCGCCGTCGGCGATCGGCAGGCCGAGCAGGATCTTGATATTGACTTCGTGATCCGAGGTGTCGACGCCAGCCGAATTATCGATCGCATCGGTGTTGATGCGTCCGCCTGCGAGCGCGTATTCGATGCGCCCGAGCTGCGTGCAACCCAGGTTGCCACCCTCGGCGACCACTTTGCAGCGCAGTTCCCGGCCGTCGACGCGCAGCGCGTCGTTGGCGCGGTCGCCGACCTGCGCCTGCGACTCGCCGGTTGCCTTGACGTAGGTGCCGATGCCGCCGTTGTAGAGCAGGTCCACCGATGCCTTAAGAATCGCGTTGACCAGCTCGGTCGGCGTCAACGCGTCCGCGCGGATGCTCAGCGCCTGCTTCACCTGTGGAGTGATCGGCACCGACTTGGCGCTGCGCGCATGTATGCCTCCGCCTTCCGAGATCAGCCTGGTGTCGTAGTCGGCCCATGACGAGCGCGGCAGCTTGAACATGCGCTCGCGCTCGGCGAAGCTCGTTGCCGCGTCGGGGTTTGGATCGAGAAAGATGTGCCGGTGATCGAACGCGGCGACCAGGCGGATATGACGCGACAGCAGCATGCCGTTGCCGAATACGTCGCCTGACATGTCGCCGATGCCAGCGACGGTGAAATCGGTGGTCTGCGTGTCGACGCCGATCTCGCGGAAGTGACGCTTCACTGACTCCCAGGCGCCGCGCGCGGTGATGCCCATGACCTTGTGGTCGTAGCCCGCCGAGCCGCCCGATGCAAAGGCATCGTCGAGCCAGAAACGATATTCCGTGCTGATGGCATTGGCGTAGTCAGAGAAGGTCGCGGTGCCCTTGTCCGCCGCGACCACCAGGTACGGATCGTCGGGATCGTGCCGCTTGACCTGCGCGGGCGGCACAATCTTGTCGCCGACGCGGTTGTCGGTGATGTCGAGCAGACCGCGCAGGTAGTCCTTGTAGCAGGCGACGCCTTCATTCATGAACGCCTCGCGGTCGCTCGCGGGCGGTGCTCGCTTGAGCACGAATCCACCCTTCGAGCCCACCGGCACGATGACGGTGTTCTTCACCATTTGCGCCTTCATCAGGCCGAGGATCTCGGTGCGAAAATCCTCGAGCCGATCCGACCAGCGCAGCCCGCCGCGCGCCACCTTGCCGCCGCGCAGATGCACTCCCTCGAAACGGGTGGAGTACACGAAGATCTCGAACATCGGCCTCGGCTCAGGCAGTCCGGGCACCTTCGACGGATCGAACTTGAACGAAAGGAATGACCGCGGCATGTTCCGGTCGTCGCGACGCCAGAAGTTGGTTCGCGTCATCGCCTGGATCAACGCGAGGTACTGGCGAAGCACGCGATCCTCGGACAGGTTCTCGACCTGCTCGAGCGCCGCCTCGATGGCGCGGACCTGCTCGGCGGCGCGCGCGCCGGCGCCCGTGCCGCCGTCGGGATCGAAACGCACCTTGAACAACTCGACCAGCTGACGAGCGATGTCCGCATGCGCCGCGAGCGTGCCCTGGATGAAGGCCTGCGACAGCGCAAAGCCGATCTGGCGCATGTACTTTGCGCAAGCGCGGAGGATGACGATTTCCTCGGCGGGCAGCCGCGCCCCGATAACCAGGCGGTTGAAGTCGTCGTTCTCGACCTCGCCGCGGAAGATCCGCGCGAACGCCGACTCGAACACCTTGTGCAACGAGTCGATTTCAACTTCGGTGTCGGCACCCGGTGCAATCATGCCGAGGTCGTGCATCCACACCGGTGGCATGCCGTCGGGCGACACGCGATGCGGGCGCTCGTCGAGCACCTTCAAGCCCATATGCTCGAGCATCGGCAGGCTCTCCGAAAGCGGGACCGGGCCGCCGAGCTTGAACAGCTTGAAGCGCAAGGCTCCCGGCCCCGCCTCGAGCGGCCTGTACAGCGACATCGCGAGCGGCTGCGCAGCCGACAGCTGCGACATGAGAACGATATCGGGGACCGCAGCGCGCGCCGGAAAATCCTCGCGATACCCGGCGGGGAAGGCGCGGCCGAACTCCTTGAACCATTCGTTGCCGCGCGCTTCGCCGACCGAGTCCCCCAGCGCCGCCTTGAGATCGTCGTCCCAGCGGCGCGCGACCGCGGCCAGACGCGCTTCCAGCGCGCGCACGTCGAACGGCGGAATTCTGCCGGGTGTCGTGCGCACCGTGATCATGACGCGCGCGAGCACCGATTCCGAAAGATGCGCGTTGAATTCGGCGCTCGAGCCGGCAAAGGTCTGGATGAGGATCGCCTGCCACTTCTGGCGCAGATCGGTGGAATAGTTCTCGCGCGGCACGTAGATCATGCACACGACGAAGCGTTCGAAGGCGTCACGCCGGACGAACAGCCTGAAGCGCTGGCGCTCTCCCAGTCGCAGGATGCCGAGCGCGGTGGCGAGCAGCTCATCCTCGACGGTCTGGAACAATTCGTCGCGCGGATAAGTGGTAAGGATATTGGCCAGCGCCTTCGCAGCGTGGCTGCCCGGTGCCACCCCCGAGCGCGCCATGATGTTGGTGACCTTGCGCCGCAGCAGCGGAATCTCCACCGGATTGCCGCTGTAGGCGATCGAGGTGAACAGTCCGAGGAATCGGTCCTCGCCGCAGACGTTGCCCTGCGCATCGAAGCGCTTCACCGCGACATAGTCGAGGTAGCCGGGACGATGCACGGTCGATCGCGACGTCGACTTGGTGATGACCAGCAGTTCCGGCCGGCGCGCATACGCCTTCACCGCCGCTGGAAGGGTGGCGAAGCTCGCCGCGAGCTCCTGTCCTTCAGTGGCGCGCAGAATGCCCAGGCTCGATCCGGCCACCACCTTCAATGCGTCCTGCCCATCGACGGTGACCAGCTCGTGACGGCGATAGCCGAGGAACGTGAAATTGTTCTCGGCGAGCCACGCAAGGAATGCGCCGCCTTCCGCGATTTCGTCGGTCGGCAACGGCAGTTTGTTGCGGGCGATTTCGCCGACCAGGTCGCCTACCTGCGCACGCATCGCCTCCCAATCGGTGACTGCCGCGCGCACATCCTTGAGCACGCGCGCGAGGTCCGCCGCGAGCTCTTCCATCGCCGCCGCGCCGGACATGCGGTCGATCTCGACATGAATAAACGATTCGCGCACCGCTTCGGGCGCCCCCGCGCTCGCGAGCCCGGTCAGGGTTCCACCCGCATCGCGCACGACGGTGAGAATCGGGTGCACGATCAGGTGCAGTGCCAGCGCGTGCCGGTTGATTTCCATCGATACCGAATCGACCAGAAAGGGCATGTCGTCGTTGACGATCTCGACCACGGTATGCGTCGACTGCCATCCATGCTCCTCGACCGTCGGATTGAACACGCGCACGCGCGCGTGCCCGCGTTCGCGCTTCTGTGCGAAATTCCAGTGCGAGAGCGCGGCGCCGTACAGATCATCGGGAGAGCGGTCGGCCAGGTCCTCGGGATCGACCTGCCCCAGATAGCGGTCGACGAAGGCCAGCATCTGGTCGCGCCGGATGGGGTTGACCTTGATGCGCACCAGCTTCAGCACTTCGTCGAGTTGCGGCGAGCGATTTGCTTCCACGCGGTCGTTCATCGCAGGCTCCTCAATGAGGTGGCGGTTGAGCGCACTCGGGGTCGTGTATCGGGCGATCGGAGAGCAGACGGTCGCCGAGCGAGAGGACTCTATTGTCTTGCAAAATGCCGCGTGTGGCGACCATGGTCGTCGACCCTTCGCGGGTCCAGCCGGTGCGTGGAACGGCGCAGGTCATGCGCGGCATCGGCACAAAAACAAAGACCGCTCGAACGGGCGGTCTTCGAAGATCCTGCTGGTCGCGTGTCAAACCCGATGGCTCGATCGCGATCTTGTGTGGCGCCCAGTAGCTGGGTCGATGTAACCCTCCCAGGCCGTTACGTCCACCATACGCTCGGTGTACGCTACGGTACAGAGATATTTTGCGTCTGCCAATTCGCCTTCAAGACCGGTTCATGAAAGCCCTTTCGCCGCGCGGCCTGCCGACTTTCGATCCCCCTGCATCGGCTGGCTTTGACCGCGCTGGCTAGCGGCTGCTGCGAAGTCGCGCATCGACGCTCCAGGGACCCGGACCCGCGATCCACAGGAAGAGGAATACGAAGCAGTAAAGGACGGCGAGCTCGCCGCCATTGAGCAGCGGGAGAAATCCCTTCGGCCAGTGCGCCATGAAGTACGCGACCGCCATATCTCCGGACAGGATAAAGGCGACGGGACGGCTGAACAATCCAATCAGCAGGAGCAAGCCGCCCCCGAACTCGAGCACCCCCTGCACTCCGATCAGCGACATGAGCTGCAGATTGTCGAACATCGCCTGGTGCGGCATCTGGAACAGCTTCGCCGTACCATGCGTCATGAACAACAGCGCCGTCACGATGCGCAGAATGCTCAATAAGCGCGGCGACCACTCCTGAAAAAAGGCCCGGTCTCTGATCATGTGCTCTCCGTTGTTTTGGTGCGGTGCGCCACCGACGTCCAGAGGACGCCGAGGTGCCTATTGGAGCGCTTTGAAAAGCGGTTGTCCAGCAGATGAACCCGCGGTGCTACAGGTTTCCGTCATGATCGGGCGACCTCGCGGCGGCCTCAGGTGTGCATCTTGACCGGCGCACCCACCGCCCTCCAGCCTGAATGGCCGACCGTCATGTAGCGGGCGTCGAAGCCCGCATCGCGCAACGCGATCGCGGTGCGGCACCCGACATGAAAGCCGTATGCGCAGTACGCCACCACCGGCTTTTCTTTAGACAGTTCACCCATCCACTCGCTCACACGCTCGGGGTCGCGCCAGGTGACGCCCTCGGCGATGTCCTGCTGCCGCGAAACGAAGTGCTTAGGCCGCGTGTCGTTGGCTGGGTGCCCGCACGCGTCGCGCGACGCTACAGGATTGGACGCGGCACCGTCTTGGAGGGATACGACCCGGGGGTCCTGTTACCCCCGCCGAAAAGACTACGCCTTGGCGGCGAGGTTGGCAACCCGCTTCGGCGCTACATGACGAAGATCATCACGATCGCCCGGATGAGGAAGATCACACCCAGGCCGCGATAGCGGGAAGGAACCACGGAAGATCATTATGTCGAGAAGCGCGCGCTGTTAGCAATCAAGTGCCTGATGCCAGCATCGAGCCTGCGTTTCGAGTCAGCGGGGCACGGTCCAGCTCGACAGCGAGGCGAGAAGAACTGATGAAGCCGCTTCGTTACCGCGGCAGCAATTTCAGATGAGCCGCCACTTTTTCCGCCCTTGTTCCCACGGTGCGGACGGCTCTCGCCAGTTCCATCGGAGTCGTGTGCAGCTTGCCGGTCCAGTAGCACACATCCAGGTCAGAGTTCATGTTGATGCACTCGGGGTGCAACGGTGCGAGGGGCGTCTTGGCGTCCATGGTCACTTTCCATGGTGAGGAACGCCTTCACTATTCGCCTATCGGTAGGCGGCGTCTGTCGGCGCGCTCTGAGTCTGGTGTAGGACATTGTACGCTAGCGTACACGCGCTGCAAGCGCGGCAACAACATCATTGCGGCAGAGAGGGCGGTACCGCTCCGACTTGGAAAGACGAAAGCAAATTCAGCAGCGCGTCGATAGATACCGGCTTGACCAAGTGCGCGTCAAAGCCCGCCTCCATGGCGCGGCGCTTGTCTTCGGCCTGGCCCCAGCCGGTCATCGCGACGAGCCACACGCCCCGGCCGTTCGACTGGCGCCGGATCGCCTTCGCCGCAGTGTAGCCGTCGACGATAGGCATCCCGATGTCGAGCAGGACCACCTCGGGCTGGAATTCGGAGGCCGCCTTGATGGCTTCCTCGCCGTCGAATGCCACGTCGACTTCATTGCCGCTCATGCGCAGGAGTTCGGCAAGCGACTCGACCGCATCGCGGTTATCGTCGACGACGAGAATTCGACGACGGGCGCCGTCGCTTGCAGGCAGGATGCGTCCCGCTTGCGCATCCACCTGCGTCGGGGCCGCGACGACTGGCAAGCGCACCGAGAATTCGCTTCCCATGCCCGGTCCGGGACTTTGCGCGCTCACCGTTCCACCGTGCATGTCCACAAGCGTCTGCACCAGCGTCAATCCGAGGCCGAGACCGGCCTTGTCGCTACCGCTCGCGCCCTGGTAGAACATCTCGAACACGCGCGCGAGATCATTGGCGGCGATTCCCTGCCCGGTGTCCCTGATGCGCACGTCGACGTGATCGCCCGCAGCCTCGACGCTCAACGAGATGCGCCCGGCTTTCGGCGTGAACTTGACCGCGTTGTTGAGCAGGTTCAGGAACACCTGCGTCAGGCGCACCGCATCGGCGTCGACGTAGATGGGGGCTGGCGCCGGTGAGAGGACCAGCTCATGCTCCCTGCCCTCGACCGCGCGCATCGACTCCACCGCATCGGCCACCAGTCCGTTCAGCTCGAGGACGTTTCGCGTCAACACCATTTTGCCGCGGCTGATCCTGCTCGCGTCGAGCAGGTCGTCCACCAGTCGCACCAGATGCGTCACCTGGCGATCGACCATATCGGTGACCCACTGAATGTCCTTGGTCGTGCCTTCGCTGCGCCGAAGCAACTCCACCGCAGTGCGAATGGGTGCGAGCGGATTTCGAAGCTCATGCGCCAGCATGGCGAGAAACTCGTCCTTGCGCCTGTCGGCGTCCGCGAGCTGTTCGCCCTGGAGTCGCAGCCTGGTTTCGCTCTCGCGAAGACGGGTCAGCGACGCCTCCAGATCGTTGGTTCGCGCGCGCACTCGCTCCTCGAGCTCCTCGTTGAGCCGCTCCAACTCCGCGGTCTTGCGATGCAATTCGATGAAGACCTTGATCTTCGCCCGGAGTATCTCCGGTATCACGGGAACCGATACGTAGTCGACGGCGCCGGTCTCGTAACCCTTGACCTTGTCGATGTCCGACATGTGTATCGCGGAGACGAAGATGATCGCGGTTCGCTCGCAACGCGGATGCTGGCGGATCATCGTCGCCAGCTCGAAACCGTCCATCTCCGGCATTTGCACATCCATCAGCACGACTGCGATGTCGTCTTGCAGGAGATATGCCAGCGCTTCGCGCGCGCTGGTCGCCTTGATGAGTTTTTCGCCCATCTCCCCGAGCATCGCCTCGTAGGCGAGCAGCTTGGCCGGCTGATCGTCGACCATCAGGATGTTGACCGGATTCATGACCGTGCGCCGTGCGCGTTATCGCTACCGATGCAGCCACATGCGCAGGGCCGAGAGCAGCTGCTCGGTGTTCACGGGCTTGGCAAGGTAATCGGAGGCGCCGGCCTCGAGGCACTTTTCGCGGTCACCCTTCATGGCCTTGGCGGTCAGCGCGATGATCGGCAGTCGCTGGTAGATGGGCTGCTGCCGGATTTCGCGCATGGTCTGGTACCCATCCATCTCCGGCATCATGATGTCCATCAGCACCACATCGGGTTTCGCATCGAGCAGCGCAATCGCCTCGTGGCCGGTTTGCGCGCTCAGCACCCGCATGCCGCGCCGCTCCAGCACACTCGACAGCGCGAAGATGTTGCGGACGTCATCGTCCACGACGAGCACCTGCTTGCCGATGAGATCCTCGTCCGAGCTGTGCAGCCGCTCGAGCATCTGTCTTTTCTCGGCGGGAAGATCGGCCACCACGCGATGCAGGAAAAGAGCAGTCTCGTCGAGCAGTCTTTCCGGCGATTCGACGCCTTTGACGACGACGCTGCGCGCGAGCGCTTTCAGGCGCGCGTCTTCCTCGGGCGAGAGCTCCTTGCCGGTGAACACCACGACCGGGAGATCCTTCAGTGCGGGCTCGTCGCGTATTTTTTCGAGCACCTCGAATCCGGAGATGTCCGGCAGCCGAAGGTCGAGCACGGCGCAGTCGTAAGCCTGTTCGTTGAGCGCGACCAATGCCGCGGTGCCGGTTCCCGCGGTGGTGATGTCCACATCGTCGTGATCGAGCAGCGCCGTGATGCTTGCCCGCTCGACCTCGTTATCGTCGACCACCAGGAGACGCTTGCGTCTTGACGACGAGAATGCCTTGATCCTCGAGAGGGCGGTGCTGAGTCCGTCGGTCGTCGCGGGCTTGGCCAGGAAGCCAAATGCGCCGCGCGCGAGCCCGTTCTGGCGATCCTCATCGAGCGTCACGACCTGGACCGGGATGTGCCGCGTCGCGGGGTCACGCTTCAATTGGCTCAACACCGTCCATCCAAGCATGTCGGGAAGGAAAACGTCGAGCGATACCGCGGTCGGCCGGTATCTGCGCGCGAGGTCGATGGCATCGGCGCCACGGCTGGCGACCAACACCTTGAAGCCCTGGCTGCGGGCGAGGTCGACGATGATGCGCGCGTAACTCGGGTCGTCCTCGACGATGAGCATCGTGGGATCGTCCGGCAGGACGTTGTCGCGATCATCCGGTATCGGGCGCAAGGCGGGTTCGGCATTGCGAACGGCTGGAAAAGTTGCGAGCGCTTTGCGTTCGCCATCGTGTCCCATGGCGCCTTCGTGCTCCAGCGGTCCAACGTAGCGCAGCGGCAGAAACAGCGTGAAGGTGCTTCCTTCGTCGGGCACGCTCTGCAGCGTGATCTCGCCGCCGAGCAGCGTCGCCAGCTCGCGACTGATCGCCAGGCCGAGGCCGGTTCCACCGTACTTCCGGCTGGTGCCTGCGTCCGCCTGCTGGAACGCCTCAAAGATCAGTTTCTGCTTGTCGGGCTGGATGCCGATGCCGGTGTCGGTCACGCGGAACGAAATCACCGTCTCCGCGGTGCCCAGAATCGGATGCTCCCTGCTCCACCCGCCCTTCGCGATATCAACCTCCAATCCGACTTTTCCGTAAGACGTGAACTTGAAGGCGTTGGAAAGAAGGTTCTTGAGCACCTGCTGCAGACGCTTGGAGTCGGTGAACAGCCGCGCCGGGAGTGTGGGACCGATCTGGACGTCGAAGTCCAGCTTGCGGCGCTCGGCCTCGAGATGGAACGCGCGGCTGACCGTCGCCACGATGTCGGTGAAAGCGAGCTCTTGCGCGTCGACGGTCACCGTGCCCGACTCGATCTTGGACAAGTCGAGGATGTCGGTGATCAGGTTGAACAGGTCAGTGCCCGCGCCGTGAACCGTGCGCGCGAATTCGACCTGCTTGGGCGTCAGATTGTGCTCCGGATTGTCGCCGAGCTGCTGCGCAAGAATGAGAATGCTGTTCAGCGGCGTGCGCAGCTCGTGCGACATGTTGGCGAGAAATTCGGACTTGTATTTCGAAGTCAGCGCCAGCTCGGTCGCCTTTTCCTCCAGTGCGCGCCGCGCCTGCTCGATCTCGCGGTTCTTGCGCTCCACCTCGGCGTTCTGTTCGGCGAGCTGCTGCGCCTTCTGGCCGAGCTGGTCGTTGGTCTGCTGCAGCTCGGTTTGCTGAGCCTGCAGTTCCGCGGCCAGCTTTTGCGATTGCTTGAGCAGAGCCTCCGTTTGCATCGTGACCTCGATGCTGTTCAGCACGATGCCGATGTTGGCGGTCAGCTGCTCGAGGAATGCCAAATGCGATGGGTCGAACTCATTCAGCGACGCGAGCGCGAGCACCGCCTTGATGCGGCCTTCGAAAATCACCGGAAACACCGCGACGCTGCGCGGCAATGCGTTGAAGAACACGGGCCCGACCGCGATCGTGTCCTCGGGTACGTTGGTAAGCATGATGCGGCGCTTGTCCAGTGCGCACTGGCCGATGAAGCCTTCGCCAAGCGCAATCTCAACTGGGTACGGATCGTCGACCGCGTTGGCGTAGCTCGCCAGCATTTTCAGATACACACCTCCATCCTCGGTCATCTGGTAGATGAGCCCCTGATGCGCATTGACCAGCGGCGCCAGCTCCGAGAGCAGCAGCCGTCCGACAGTCGCCAGGTCGCGCTGGCCCTGCAGCATGCCCGTGAACCTCGCCAGGTTGGTCTTGAGCCAGTCCTGCTCCGTGTTGCGGTCGGTGGTCAGGCGCAGGTTGTCGATCATGGTGTTGATGTTGTCCTTGAGGTCCGCGACTTCGCCGCGCGCCTCCACCTGGATCGATCGCGTCAGGTCGCCCTTGGTGACGGCAGTCGCGACTTCGGCAATGGCGCGCACCTGGTTGGTCAGGTTGGCCGCGAGCAGATTGACGTTGCCCGTGAGGTCCTTCCACGTGCCTGACGCGCCTGGCACGTTGGCCTGCCCGCCGAGGCGGCCTTCGACACCGACCTCACGTGCCACCGAGGTGACCTGGTCGGCGAAAATGGCGAGCGTCTTGGTCATGTCGTTGATGGTGTCGGCCAGCGCCGCGACCTCGCCTTTGGACTGAACGAACAGATTCTGCTTGAGGTCGCCTTCCGCGACCGCGGTCACGACCTTGACGATGCCTCTCACCTGCTCGGTCAGGTTGGCTGCCATGACGTTGACGGTGTCGGTCAGGTCCTTCCACGTTCCACCGACCCCGGGAACCTGCGCCTGCCCGCCGAGCTTGCCTTCGGTGCCGACTTCGCGCGCGACGCGCGTGACCTCGGAGGCGAACGCGTTGAGCTGGTCGACCATGGTGTTGATGGTGTTCTTGAGCTCCAGAATTTCGCCGCTCACGTCGACGGTGATCTTGCGTGACAGGTCTCCCCGCGCGACCGCCGTGGTCACCTCGGCGATGTTGCGCACCTGCGTGGTGAGGTTCGCCGCGAGCAGGTTGACGTTGTCGGTCAGGTCCTTCCACGTGCCCGCCACGCCCGGCACCACCGCCTGTCCGCCGAGCTTGCCCTCGGTACCGACCTCGCGCGCCACGCGGATCACTTCCGACGCGAACGCACGCAACTGCTCGACCATCGTGTTCATGGTCTCCTTGACCAGCAGAATCTCTCCACGCACGTCGACGGTGATCTTGCGCGACAGATCGCCGCCGGCGATCGCGGACGCCACTTCGGCGATGCCGCGCACCTGCGCCGTCAGGTTGCTGGCCATGAAATTGACGTTGTCGGTGAGGTCTTTCCATGTGCCGCCGACGCCGGGCACTTGCGCCTGACCGCCGAGCTTGCCCTCGGTGCCGACCTCGCGCGCCACGCGCGTGACTTCGGAGGCAAAGGCGTTGAGCTGGTCCACCATCACGTTGATCGTGTTCTTGAGCTCGAGGATTTCGCCTTTCACGTCGACGGTAATCTTGCGCGAGAGGTCGCCGCGCGCGACCGCCGTCGTCACCTCGGCGATGTTGCGCACCTGCGCAGTGAGGTTGCCTGCCATGGAATTGACGCTGTCGGTCAAGCCTTTCCAGGTTCCCGCCACACCCGGCACCTGTGCCTGCCCGCCGAGCTTGCCTTCGGAGCCAACTTCGCGCGCGACACGCGTGACTTCGGATGCAAAGGCATTCAGCTGGTCCACCATCGTGTTGATGGTGTTCTTGAGTTCCAGCACTTCGCCGCTGACATCGACGGCGATCTTCTTGGAAAGGTCGCCGTTGGCGATCGCGGTGGTCACATCCGCGATGTTGCGCACCTGCGTGGTCAGGTTGGCGGCGAGCATGTTGACATTGTCGGTGAGGTCCTTCCAGGTTCCCGCTACACCCGGAACAACGGCCTGGCCGCCGAGGCGGCCGTCGGTGCCCACTTCGCGCGCGACCCGCGTCACCTCGCCGGCGAAGGCGTTGAGCTGGTCGACCATCGTGTTGAGGGTGTTCTTGAGCTCGAGAATCTCGCCTTTCACATCGACTGCGATCTTGCGCGACAAATCGCCGCGTGCCACCGCGGTGGCGACCTCGGCGATGTTGCGCACCTGCGCGGTCAGGTTGCTGGCCATCGAGTTGACGCTGTCGGTGAGGTCCTTCCAGGTGCCGGCGACACCCGGAACCTGCGCCTGTCCGCCCAGCTTGCCTTCGGTGCCGACCTCGCGCGCGACGCGCGTCACCTCCGAGGCGAATGCGTTGAGCTGGTCGACCATGGTGTTGATCGTGTTCTTGAGCTCGAGCACCTCGCCGCTCACGTCGACGGTGATCTTGCGCGACAGGTCGCCGCGCGCCACGGCGGTGGTCACCTCGGCGATGTTGCGCACCTGCGTGGTCAGATTCGCCGCCAACAGGTTGACGTTGTCGGTGAGGTCCTTCCACGTTCCCGCCACACCCGGCACCATCGCCTGGCCGCCGAGGCGGCCGTCGGTGCCCACCTCACGCGCAACGCGCGAGACTTCCGACGCAAAGGCGTTGAGCTGGTCGACCATGGTGTTCAGCGTTTCCTTCAGCTGAAGAATCTCGCCGCTCACGTTCACGGTGATCTTTTTCGACAAGTCGCCGGTCGCGATCGCGGTCGCCACCTCGGCGATGTTGCGCACCTGCCCGGTCAGATTGCTGGCCATGAAGTTAACGTTGTCGGTGAGATCCTTCCAGGTGCCACCCACACCCGGAACCTGCGCCTGGCCGCCCAGCTTGCCTTCGGTGCCGACCTCGCGGGCAACGCGCGTGACCTCGGAGGCGAACGCGTTGAGCTGGTCGACCATGGTGTTGATCGTATTCTTGAGCTCGAGCACCTCGCCGCTCACGTCGACCGTGATCTTGCGTGAAAGGTCGCCACGCGCGACCGCGGTGGTCACCTCGGCGATGTTGCGCACCTGCGTGGTCAGATTGGCCGCCAGCAGGTTGACGTTGTCGGTGAGGTCCTTCCACGTCCCGGCGACGCCTGGCACCACCGCCTGACCGCCGAGCCGGCCATCGGTGCCGACCTCACGCGCGACGCGCGTCACCTCGGAGGCGAACGAGCGCAACTGGTCCACCATCGTGTTGATGGCCTCCTTGAGCTGCAGTATTTCGCCGCGCACGTCCACCGTGATCTTGCGGGACAGGTCGCCGCTCGCGACGGCGATGGTCACGTCGGAAATGTTGCGCACCTGCGCGGTGAGGTTGCTCGCCATCAGGTTGACGCTCTCGGTGAGGTCCTTCCATACGCCGCTCACTTCGGGAACCTGCGCCTGTCCGCCGAGCTTTCCGTCCGTGCCGACCTCGCGCGCGACGCGCGTCACTTCGGAAGTGAACACGCCCAGCTGCTTGATCATCGTGTTGACGATCGTCGCGGAACGCAGGAATTCTCCTTCGAGCGGTCGTCCCTCGACGTCCAGGCGCATCGTTTCCAGCAGGTTGCCCTGCGCGACCGCGGTCACCGCACGCGTGACCTCGGTCGTCGGGCGCACGAGATCGTCGATCAGGGTGTTGACCGAAACCTGCATCTCACCCCATGCAGCGATCGCGCGCGGAAAACGCACTCGTTGCTGCGTCTTGCCCTGCTTGCCCACGACTTCACCGACGCGCGCCAGCTCGCGTGCCATGTGCTCGTTCGACGCGACGATGTCGTTGAAGCGATCGGAAATCTTGCCGTCGAGTCCTGTCCAATGACCCGGCAGGCGCACCGAAAAGTCACCCTCCGCCACGGCCTGCAGCGCCGCCAGAAGTACGCGGCGATCCAGCGAGTCGGTCGACTCCGCGCTGGCGCGCACTCCTGCTCCATTGCGAGCCTTCTTCTCGGCGACGGGGTTCAAGGCTTTCATCATTCGCTCCTGGACAACTTTCAACAGACTTCAGCCAGCGCTCGGGCGCCTGTGGTAGATGGTGATATGCGGCGGCAGGTACCCGCGGACAACGCGCGGAACGCCGACCCCTGCGAGCAGAGGAATGTACAGGAATCGCACACCGCGGCGCGCGACAACAGCACTCCGCGCGGCTGGGTGGGCGCGAGAGCGATTCTCGATTGCGCGACCGCGAGCGACATCTACTCGAGCGGCGTCGGGGACTTCGACCCGGTCCTGCGGATGCTTGCCATGCAACCCTCCCGAGGGCGCTTGCCATGTCAACCGCTGCGCTTGCTCACCGGCGACCGAAATGGTGATGCCGGTGCCAGGACTTACCTCGTCGTTACTTCCCAGCTTCGTCGCAGCTACATGATTCTGCCGTCCGGGCGGCACTCGCCTATCAGAGCGAATCTGAAGATCTTGTAGGACAAAAGGAAGTCTCGATCGATCACGGGTGTTGAGTACTACAGGCGCAGGAAAACGACGGCGTGCCGACGCCATCAAGTGCGCCGGGGAGGGTCCAGTAGCGCGTTGCATCGTCGCACGCGAACCCGCGGAGGCGGTGGCGCGATTCGGTACGCTAGCGCACGGAAGCTACGCCGATGATTGGTGGACGCACGCCCAGCACGTCCTGTGCTGCTGACTCGTAGGCGTGCGCCAATTGCAGCAACGCCCGATCGCCGCGCGGTCCTCCGATGAGCTGCATGCCCATCGGCAGGCCCGTCGCGCCGAAGCCAACTGGCACGCTGATGCAGGGCAACCCCGCGAAGGTGGCGTAGATCACCACTTCCATCCAGCGGTGATAGGTGTCCATTTCCCTGCCCGCGATCGATGTCGGCCAGCGCAGCTCGGCGTCGAAGGGCCATACCTGCGCCGTCGGAAGCGCCAGTGCGTCGCAGCGCTCGAACATCGCCAGCATCTGCTGGTAGAAAGCGCCGCGTCGCGCGCTCGCGGCAGAAAACTGGGTGGCGCTCAGATTCGCCGCCTGGTCGTATTCCCACAGCGCTTCGGGCTTGATGAGCGCGCGGTTGTGCGCGTTGGCGAGGTGAGGCGTGAGACGCGCAGCGACCAGCCAGCGTCGCCAGACGAGCCATGTCTCCCAGACTTCCTCGGGAGTAAATTCTGGACGGATCGACTCGACCGCGCAGCCGATGTGCTCCAGCCTTCGCAGTCCCTGCTGGCAGGACTCGAGCACGCCTTGCTCCATGGGCAGGTATCCAGACAGGTCGCCCAGCCAGCCGACGCGAACACCTTTTGGCTCGAAGCGATCAAGCGCCGGCGCGAAGGGCTCGGTTACCTCCAGCGAGGTCGGAACGCGCGCGTCGTAACCCGCCTGCACGTCGAGCAGCATCGCGACATCCTGCACGGTTCTTCCCATGGGTCCCGCGGTACTCAGATGCGGCGCCCACACGTCGGGGTCGGGCCACGACGGCACGCGGCCCTGGCTCGGGCGCATGCCGAATACGTTGTTCCATCCCGCCGGATTGCGCAGGCTGCCCATGAAGTCGCTGCCATCCGCGACCGACAGCATGCGCAGCGCCAGCGCAACCGCCGCGCCGCCACTGCTGCCGCCCGCAGACTTCGATGCATCGTAAGCGTTGCGCGTGATGCCGAACACCTCATTGAAAGTGTGCGAACCCAGACCGAACTCGGGCGTGTTCGTCTTTCCGATGACGATGCAACCTGCTGCCTTCATTCGCTGCACCATCAGCGCGTCGTGCGCTGGGACGAACTCGCGCAGCACCGGCGATCCCCACGTCGTGCGAATGCCCGCCGTCGGAACGACGTCCTTGATCGCCTGTGGAATACCATGCAGCCAGCCGATGGGCCCTTCGGGTGTCGCACCGCGCCTGAGTTGTGCGTCGCGCTCGTCTGCTTCGCGCAATAACACGTCGCCATCGCGCAGGCTCACGATGGCGTTATGCGCGGGATTGACGGCACCGATGCGCTCGAGCGTCGCGCACATCACCTCGCGACACGAAATTTTGCGGTTGTGAATGGCGTCCGAGAGCGCGTGCGCAGGAAGGTCGGTGATGTTCATTGCTGCCTGACTTTTTGGGTGGGCGCTGCGCCCATCGGTCAAAGAATATCGCACTGCCCGCTTGCGGTCCTACGCCAGATTCGGCGCCGCACCGACAGCGCGGTCGTCAACGTCCGCTTAAGCTACCCGTTCTCTTTTCGAGGTCACACCATGGCACGCACGCTACCGCGCAAACCGCGCCCCAATGCCGTAGATGCGAAGGACTCGCAACCGAGCGGCGGCGGCGAAACCCACCAAGAAGTCTCGGGCAGCGGGGCCGCGGCCACCGAATACCTCACTACCAACCATGGCATCCGAATCTCGGACAACCAGAACAGCCTGCGCCTTGGCGCCCGCGGACCGACGCTGCTCGAAGATTTCATTCTCCGCGAAAAGATCTTTCACTTCGATCACGAGCGGATTCCGGAGCGCATCGTGCACGCGCGAGGTTCGGGAGCCCACGGGTACTTCGAGTGCACGCGCGCAATACCCGAGCTGACGCGCGCGACGGTGTTCGCGAAAAAGGGCAAGCGCACGCCCGTGTTCTGTCGCTTTTCCACCGTGGCCGGCTCGAAGGGGTCCAAGGACACCCCGCGTGACGTTCGCGGCTTCGCGGTCAAGTTCTACTCTGACGAGGGCAACTGGGACCTGGTTGGCAACAACATTCCCGTGTTCTTCATCCAGGACGCGATCAAGTTTCCCGACCTCATCCATTCCGTCAAGCCGGAAGCGGATCGCGGTTTCCCGCAGGCAGCGTCGGCGCACGATACATTCTGGGACTTCGTGTCGCTCATGCCCGAAAGCATGCACATGATCATGTGGGCGATGTCGGATCGCGCGCTTCCGCGATCGCTTCGCATGATGGAAGGCTTCGGCGTGCACACGTTCCGCTTCGTCAACGCCGCGGGCGCATCTTCGTTCGTGAAGTTTCACTGGCGGCCGCGCCTTGGCATGCAGTCGACACTTTGGGACGAGGCGGTGAAGATCTCTGGTGCCGACCCGGACTATCATCGGCGCGACTTGTGGGAAGCGATCACTGCCGGCATGGCGCCGGAGTGGGATCTCGGCGTGCAGATATTCGAC
>Ga0207700_10000250_pt1 | contig 32146 bp, 32 predicted proteins | sample LARL82metaG_FD_184348 | JGI IMG/M metagenome (GOLD analysis project Ga0207700, IMG submission 184348) | Corn, switchgrass and miscanthus rhizosphere microbial communities from Kellogg Biological Station, Michigan, USA - LAR L8-2 metaG... | ecosystem: Host-associated > Plants > Roots >...
CCCGTGGCGGGACCTAGCACGGGCCGTGGCCGGGCCTAGCGCGGGCCGTGGCCGGGCCTAGCGCGGGCCGTGGCCGGGCCTAGCGCCGAACGTGACCCGGGCCTACCTCAGACCGTGCCCCGGACCTAGCGCGGACCGTGAGCGCGAACTCTAGCGCGGCCAGGGCGCTGGCTTCGGCCGCGGCGCGACCTGGCTGCGGGCGCGGATCCGCCGCCGGCGCTGGGCAATCAGCCAGAAGAGTGACGCGCCAAGTCCGGCGGCGGCCACGGCCAGCCCCGCGGGCCCGCTATTGGTGAACGACACCGCCAGCCCGGCCAGGCCGCCGGCGACCCAGGACAACTGGTGCAGCGTCTCTGACACCGCGAAGGCGGAGGAGCGAACGTCCTCGCCGATCTCCTGCTGCACGATCGAATCGAGGGCGAGCTTGGCCAGCGCGGTGCCGGCCGCGGCCACGAACGCGACGATGAGCGCGGCCGCCAGCCCGAAGAACCACGCGCAGAGCGCCGTGATGATCGTAGTCAGGAACAGCATGCTGAACATGATCACCTGGGGCGCCCGGGACCTCAGGATCGACCCGATGCCCATGGCCACGAGCCCGCCGGCCGCGGCGGCCCCGACCATGGCGCCCAGCGCGAAGTTCTTCGACACACCGGGAAAGTGGTTCGTGCGCAGCAAGAACGCCAGGAAGAAGATCATGTACCCGGACAGGGCGCGCAGCGTGGCGTTACCCTCCATGGCCTCGCGGACCAACGGCCCGACACTCTGCAGCGTCTTGAACACCTTGCGCCCCGGCGACCGTTGCGGCATGTCGCCCGCCCAGGTCTGGGTCCGGCCCGGATCCTGATCCGGCCGGGGGGTCCCCGGCGGGGCGTGCTCGGGGATCGTGGCGGCGCCGGCCATGGCCGGCGCTTCGGCCGGCAGCGGCTGGGTGGGCTCGGCGTCGGCCGGCAGCCGGTCGACGTGGCTGGGCAGCCTGAGGGCGTACGCCATGGCGGCCAGGTAGATCACGGTGGCCAGTCGCAGCACCCAGGCGGCGTCGAGCAGCCTGTCCACCCCCAGGGCTATGGGAGCGGCGATCGACGCCGCGATGAGCGCGGCCAGGGCGGATCGGGCGTTCGCCTTTACCAGCGTGATCTCGGGCGGCAGCAGCCGGGGCGCGACCGAGGCGCGGGCGACGCCGTACGCCTTCTGCAGGACGAGGATGCCGAACGCGGAAGGCAACAGCGTGAGCGGGTTCTTGATCGCGGCCGACATCCCCCAGCACAGCAGCCCTCTGGCCAGCAGCGTCCCGGCCAGGATGTAGCGGCGGCCGTCCTGGACCCGGTCGAGCAACGGCCCGATGAACGGGGCCAGCACCGCGAACGGGGCCATCGTGATGAGCAGGAACAGCGCCACCTTGCCCCGGGCCTGGTCCACCGAGGTGCTGAAGAAGATCGTCCCGGCCAGCGAAACGGCGACGAAGGCGTCGCCGACGCTGCCCGCCGCAGTGAGCTCGATGAGCTTGTCCAGGCCGGTACGGCCCGCGCCGCCGGCTCCGGTCAGCCGGTGGATAACCCGCGCGGTCCCGCGCGTGGCCGACCGGCCGGCCCGCGCCGCCGCACCGGTGGCGGAAGCCGCCCCCCGTACCGCGTCCCGCGCGCCCGACATTCGCATGCCCCCAGTATTCAGGGTGTCTCGTGCTATCACGACCCGGCGGTGGCTCGGTGCCGCTACGAGTCATAACTCGGCCGGCGTTCCGGGCACTCCCGCGGATAGGGGACAATGGCTAAACGTGAGCCCCGTTACCCGCACCAGGGCCCGGGAACCCGACGAGTTGTGCGCGCAGGCCGTCGACCTGGCCGGCGCCGCCGCCGCCGAGCTGACCGGCCCCGAGCACGTCGGCGAGCATCTCGCCGTCCAGGCCGATGGCGACCGGGTGGTGACGCACCTGTTCGACAGCCTGCTGCCGGGGTACGTCGGCTGGCGCTGGGCCGTCACCGTGACCAGGGCATCGCGGTCGAAGCTGGTGACCGTCAGCGAGGTCGTGCTGCTCCCCGGGCCCGACGCCCTGCTCGCACCGGAGTGGGTACCGTGGCGGGATCGTCTCAGGCCGGGCGATCTGGGCGTCGGGGACCTGCTGCCCGCCTCCCCGGACGATGAGCGCCTGGTGCCCGTGGTGGCGGAAGAGGGCGACGACGGGCTGGCCTGGCCCGACGAGGCCGGAGCCGGGACGGCCGCGGCCCAGACGGCGACAGAACCCGAAGCGGGGCAGGCCCGGGTGCTGTCGGCCATCGGGCGTGACGGCACGGCCGAGCGCTGGTACGAAGGGGATCACGGCCCGCACACCGCGCTGGCCCGCGCGGCTCCCGCGCCGTGCGCCAGCTGCGGATTCCTGATCCGGCTGTCCGGCCCGCTGGGCGGCGTGTTCGGGGTGTGCGCGAACGCCTACGCGCCCGAGGACGGCCGGGTGGTCTCCGTCGATCACGGCTGCGGGGCGCACTCGGAGGCCGACCGGGGTCACGGCGCCGAGCCGGCGATGCCGCCGATCATCGACGAGCTCGGCTACGACCTCGTGGACCAGCCCGGCATCTCGGTGGACGAAACCGTCTTCGAGTCCCTCGACCACGGCTAGCGCGTAAGGCCGTGTCTAGGAGCCGCGCCGGCTCGCCCGCCGCTGCGCCGAACGCGCCCGGGCGCGCTTGAGATACGGGACGTACCAGAGCCCGAACAGGCCCATGACCAGGCCCGCCAGCGCGCTCCATATCCACCAGCGCTGCCCCGGCGGGATGTAGCTGCGCACGATGAGCAGGACCACCAGCGCGATGGCCCATCCGGCCGTGATGACGGCGGTCACGAGCTGGTCGTTGGCCTCCAGCGGAGGCGGCGGGTCGCGCAGCACCGGGGCCGGCCGGGCCGGCGGCGGCGCTGGCACGGGATCCCGCGCCTGAACCTCGCGGGACTCCTCATCTGGACGCGGCCGACCGCTCACAGAGCACAGGCTAAGCCACGCCCGGCACTGCCGCCTGCCTATGCCGCCCCCGGCCGCCGCCCGCCCTGCCGTCCAGGGCCGGCGCCTGCCCCTGCCGCCCGGGGCTGCCGGCTGCCCCTGCCGTCTAGGGCCGCCGGCTGCCTATGCCGCCCGGGCTGCCGCTTGCCCCTGCCGCCCCGGGCCGCCGCCTGCCCTGCCGTCCAGGGCTGCCGTCGGGGGCGCCGCGCGCCTCTGCTACCCGAGGTTGCCGCCTGCCTCGGCCGTCTGGGGCCGGAGCCCGCCCTGGTCTCGGCGGACCCGGTATCGGCCGAAACGGGCCGGATTCGATGGCTGCGAAGGCGTGAGTTGGCCCCCGAGTCATGGTGTACTTAGGTCAGGCGTCGCCGGCGCCGCCCCGTTCCCATTGCTAATGGTTTGCGGAATGCGTGCATCGCGCATATTGTTAGCAAAAGTAATGACTCAGGCTAATGAACATGACTGTGACGAAGACCCGGTCGGACGCGGGCCTCGCCACGGGCCTTCGCATCTCGGTGAGCCGACTCGCTCGTCGGCTGCGGGTAGAGCGCCAGGCCGAGGGCCTGGCCTCGCTCTCCGACACCCAGCTCGCCGCGCTCGCCGTGCTGGACCGGCACGGCGCGATGACGCCCGGCGAGCTGGCCGAGCACGAGAAGGTGCAGCCACCGTCTATGACGCGGGTGATCGCGGTGCTGGAGGAACGGCGCCTGGTGATGCGGGCGCCCCATGCCAGCGACCGGCGCCAGGTGGTGCTGACGGTGACCGAGCAGGGGCGGGAGCTGGTCAGCCAGGCGCGCCGGCGCCGGGACGCCTGGCTGGCGAAGCGGCTGAAAGAGCTATCGCCGGAGGAGCGGGCGATCCTGCGTACCGCGGCGCCGGTGCTGGAGAAGCTCAGCCAGGCGTAACCGGCCGCTGGGCCACGCGCACGTTCAGCTCGCTGCGCACCCGCAACTACCGGCTGTTCGCGACCGGCCAGGTCATCTCGAACACCGGCACCTGGATGCAGCGGGTCGCGCAGGACTGGCTGGTGCTGGACCTGACCCACGGCAGCGGCGCGGCGCTGGGCATCACCACCGGACTGCAGTTCCTGCCGCTGCTGCTGTTCAGCCTGTGGGGCGGCGCGATCGCGGACCGCTACCCCAAGCGGACCATCCTCATGATCACCCAGGCGATCGCGGGCGGGCTCGCCCTCATCCTGGGCCTGCTCGCGCTGACCGGCACGGTGCAGATCTGGCACGTCTACGCGCTCGCGTTCGCGCTGGGACTGGTCACCGTGGTGGACAACCCGACCAGGCAGACGTTCGCGGTGGAAATGGTCGGCAAGGCCGACATGCCCAACGCGATCGCCCTGAACAGCGCCGTCTTCAACCTGGGCCGCATCGCGGGGCCGGCCGTGGCCGGCCTGGTGATCAGCGCCGTGGGCACCCCGGCCGCCTTCCTGGTCAACGCCGCGTCGTACGCAGCGGTGATCATCGGGCTCAAGCTCATGCGCCCGTCGGAGCTGAGCCCGGCCGAGCGGGCCCCGAGGGCCCGGGGCCAGCTTCGCGAGGCCCTGGCCTACGTCCGGGCCCGGCCGAACCTGTGGTCGCTGATGGTGCTGGTGTTCTTCGTGGCGACGTTCGGGATGAATTTCCAGGTCACCAACGCCCTGATGTCCCGCCTGGTGTACCACACCGGCGCGGGGGCGTTCGGGCTGGGTTCCACGGTATTCGCGGCGGGCGCGCTGGCCGGGGCGCTGCTGGCCGCGCGCCGTAAGCACCCGGGTGCCCGGCTGCTGCTGACCACCGCGTTCACCTTCGGGGCGCTCGAGGTGCTGAGCGCGCTGATGCCGTCGTTCTGGATGTTCCTGGCCGTGCTGTTCCCGATCGGGGTGGTACTGCTCACCTTCACCACGGCGGCCAACTCGGCCACCCAGCTGGGTACCACCGGCGAGATGCGCGGGCGGGTAATGGGGCTGTACCTGCTGGTGTTCCTGGGCGGTGCGCCGCTCGGGTCGCCGCTGGTCGGCTGGGTCGGCCAGGCATTCGGGCCGAGGGTCAGCCTGATCGCCGGCGGGGCGATCTCAGCCGCCGCCGCGGTCGCGGTCGCGGTCATGCTCTCCCGCAGCCTGGGCGTGCGGGTCCGTGACCACCTGCGGCCGGACCGCCTGCTGAAGCAGGCGGCCTGAGCGCCGCGACTTCTGGTACCCATGATCGGGTGAGACTGTTTGTCGCCATCACCCCACCGGCCACCGCCCTGGCCGGGATCGACGCGGCGGTGGCCCCGCTGCGCGCCGCCCGGCCCGAGCTGACCTGGAGCAGCCCGCAGTCCTGGCACGTCACCCTGGCCTTCCTCGGCGAGGTGAACGACGCCGTGGTGCCGCGGCTGGCCACGAGGCTGGAACGAGCCGCGGGCGGGCACCCCCGGCTTGAGCTGTCCACCGCGGGCGCCGGCGCGTTCCCGACCGTGCCGCGCGCCCGCGTGCTGTGGACCGGAGTCCGGGGAGATCCGGACGCGCTGCGCAAGATGTCAGGCTCGGTCGCGAGAGGAGCCACGAAAGCGGGCGCGCGGCCGCCTGGCGAGCGGCGGCGGTTCCGGCCGCACATCACGCTGGCTCGCTCCCGGCAGCCGGCCGACTTCCGCCCGCTGGTCACCGCGCTCGCGGACTACTCGGGCCCGGCCTGGATGGCGGACCGGATCCACCTGATCCGCAGTTACCTGGGCCCGCGGCCTCGTTATGAATCCCTCGGGGACTGGCCACTGGGCGTCCCCGCATCCCGGTTAGGCTCGATGGAGTGAATCGCGCGCCGCGCTGGCTGCTCCCGTCCGTGCTGGCGATCCTGGTCCTCGCCGTGGTCGTCGGCGCGATCGTCCGCTGAGCGCGCGCAACCAGGGGTGGTCGATGGCACATCACCGACGCTGGGGTGTCGGTAACGGGACATCGATCTTGGCCGGCGGCGGCCCGACCGGCTGCCGCAGGGGCGGCAGGACCGCTTACCGCAGGGGCGGCATAACGGGCTAGCGGCAGGAGGGGCTAGCGGCAGGACGGGCTAGAGGCGGTCGACCACGTAGTCGATGCAGGCGGTGAGCGCCTCGACGTCACCCGGGTCCACGGCCGGGAACATCCCGATCCGCAACTGGTTGCGGCCGAGCTTGCGGTAGGGCTCTGTGTCCACGATCCCGTTGGCCCGCAGGGTGGCCGCGACCGCGGTCGCGTCGACGGCATCGGTGAAGTCGATCGTGCCGACGACCTGGGAGCGCTGCGCCGGGTCGGCCACGAACGGCGTCGCGTACGGCGCCTTGTCCGCCCAGGTGTACAGCCGGGACGAGGAATCGGCGGTGCGCGCGGTGGCCCAGGGCAGGCCGCCGTTGCCGAGCAGCCACTCCACCTGCTCGGCCATCAGCACCAGGGTGGCGAGCGCGGGCGTGTTGTAGGTCTGCTCCTTGCGCGAGTTGTCGATCGCGGTGGGCAGCGAGAAGAACTCCGGCACGTACCGCCCCGACGAGGCGATCGCCGCCGCCCGCTCCAGCGCGGCCGGTGACATCAGCGCGATCCACAGACCGCCGTCGGCCGCGAAGCACTTCTGCGGGGCGAAGTAGTACACGTCGGCCTCGCTGACCGACACAGGCAGGCCGCCCGCGCCGCTGGTCGCGTCCGCCACCACCAGCGCCCCGGGGTCGGCACCGGCCACCCGGCTGACCGGCATGGCCACCCCGGTGGACGTCTCGTTGTGCGTGAGCGCGTAGGCGTCCACGCCCGCCTCGGCGCGCGGCACCGGGTGGGTGCCCGGCGCGGAGTCGATCACGGTCGGCTCGGCCAGCCACGGCGCCGCGGCGGTCACCTTCGCGAACTTCGAGGAGAACTCGCCGAACGCGAGGTGCTGGGCCCGCTCGCGCACCAGCCCGAACGCGGCGATCTCCCAGAACGCGGTGGTCCCGCCGTTGCCCAGGATGACCTCGTAGCCGCCGGGCAGCGAGAAAAGATCGGATACTCCGGAACGGACCCGGCTCACCACCGTGCGAACCGGGGACTGCCGGTGCGAGGTGCCCAGGTAGCGGGCTCCCCAGTCGGCGAGCGCGTCGAGTTGCTCGGGGCGGACCTTGGACGGCCCGCAGCCGAACCTGCCGTCGGCTGGCTTGAGGTCTTCGGGGATGTCTATGCCGGTCACCGAGTCAGTTTAGTGAGCGCCGCGACCGCATCAGTAAGCCGGCCGATGTGCCATTGCCGTGGTCTGGATCACCGTGGTCTGGATCACAGCGATGGCACATCAATGGGTTCACGGGGCCGCGGCGGGGCGCGCGGACGGGGGCCTCACACCTGCCGGTCGAGTACGTCGCCGGCCCCGGGTACGTCGGACACCGGGCGCGGCCCGGGGCCCACGTACCGCGCGCTCGGCCTGACCAGCCGGCCGGTGCGCTTCTGCTCCAGGATGTGCGCGGCCCAGCCGGCCGTCCGGGCGCAGGTGAACATCGAGGTGAACATGTGCGCGGGTACCTCGGCGAAGTCGAGCACGATCGCGGCCCAGAATTCCACGTTGGTGGCCAGCACCCGGTCCGGCCTGCGCGCGTGCAGCTCGGCCAGTGCGGCGCGCTCCAGCTCCTCGGCCACCTGGTACCGCGGCGCGCCGAGCTCCCGGGCGGTCCGGCGCAGCACCCGGGCCCGCGGGTCCTCCGCCCGGTACACCCGGTGGCCGAAGCCCATCAGCCGCTCGCCCCGGTCCAGCGCCGCCGTCACGTAGCCCTCGGCGTCGCCGGTCTTCTCCACCTCCTCGATCATGCCGAGCACCCGGGCGGGCGCGCCTCCGTGCAGCGGCCCTGACATCGCGCCGACCGCTCCGGACAGCGCGGCGGCCACGTCCGCGCCGGTGGAGGCGATCACGCGGGCGGTGAAGGTGGACGCGTTCATCCCGTGCTCGGCCGCCGAGGTCCAGTAGGCGTCGACCGCCTGCACGTGCTTGGGATCGGGCTCGCCGCGCCAGCGGATCATGAACCGCTCGGTGATCGTGTGCGCCTCGTTCACCTGGCTCTGCGGGACCATCGGCAGCCCGAGCCCGCGGGCCGCCTGGGCCACGAACGACAGCGCCATGACCGAGGCGCGGGCCAGGTCGTCGCGGGCCTCCTCGTCGCTGATGTCCAGCAGCTGCCGCATCCCCCAGGCCGGGGCGAGCATGGCCAGCGCGCTCTGCACGTCCACCCGGATGTCGCCGGAGTGCACCGGGATCGGGTACGGCTCGGCAGGCGGCAGCCCGGGGGAGAACTCGTTGTCCACGAGCAGGCCCCAGACGTGCCCGAACGACACGTGCCCGGCGAGGTCCTCAATGTCGACGCCGCGGTACCGGAGAGCCCCGCCCTCCCGGTCGGGCTCGGCGATCTCGGTCTCGAACGCCACGACGCCTTCGAGTCCGGGCTTGAATTCGGACATGCACGTTCCTCCGTCTCCTGGCCCGCCCGGCACTGGATGAGTGCCCGGCCCGCGGTGCCCGGCCGACCTATTCAACCGCGTCCGCGGCGTCTTGCCTATCTCCGGGTAACCGGCGCCGGGTTCGGTGCCGCCATGGCGCAGGCGGGCGCGCGGGTCGGCGGCGGGGTGTGTGAGGATCCCTATCCGTGGACGCCACCCAGCATGCATCCGGACCGCCCGCCCGATGGCAGGCCGGCCCGGCTACGCCATACGAAGTCGAGGGCCCCGGCCTCCAGGAGAGTATGCTGGCGGCGGATCCGTTCAGCCAGTTCTCCCGCTGGCTGGAGGACGCGGCCAGCCACCCGATCGAGCAGCCGAACGCCATGGTGCTGGCCACGGTGTCAGGCTCCGGCCAGCCGCGGGCCAGGACCGTGCTGCTGAAGAGCTACGATGCGTCCGGCTTCGTGTTCTACACCAACCGGACCTCGCGGAAGGGCCAGGATCTGGCCGGGCAGCCGCGGGCCTGCCTGCTGTTTCCCTGGCACGCGATGCACCGGCAGGTGATCATCGAGGGCGGCGTGCGGGCGCTGACCCAAGACGAGAGCGAGCCGTATTTCCGGGCCCGGCCGCGCGGTTCCCAGCTGGGCGCCTGGGCAAGCAGGCAGTCGTCGGTGCTGGCGTCCCGGGCCGAGCTCGACGAGCGGTACGCCGAGCTGGAGCGCCGCTGGCCGCCGGGTGAGACGGTCCCGATGCCGGATTTCTGGGGCGGGTACGTGGTCGTGCCCGACTTGGTGGAGTTCTGGCAGGGACGGCCCGACCGGCTGCACGACCGGTTCCGGTATCGGCGGTCGCCGGCCGGATGGATCATCGAGCGGCTGGCGCCCTGACACACTGATGTGCCTGGTCTTCCCGCGCGGCATAGCATCAGGGTGGGAGGTAGGACCGGTGACGGCGCACGGGCTCATCGACACGACCGAGATGTACCTTCGCACAGTCTTCGAACTTGAAGAGGAAGGTATCGTCCCGCTGCGTGCCCGCATCGCCGAGCGGCTCGCGCAGAGCGGTCCCACGGTCAGCCAGACGGTGGCCAGGATGGAGCGCGACGGACTGCTGGAGGTGGCGGGTGACCGTCAGCTCGCGCTGACCGCGACCGGCCGCGGTCTGGCCACCCGGGTCATGCGCAAGCATCGGCTGGCCGAGTGCCTCCTGGTGGGGGTCATCGGTCTGCCCTGGGAAGAGGTACACATCGAGGCCTGCCGGTGGGAGCACGTGATATCCGAGGAGGTCGAGCGCCGGCTGGTGGAGCTGCTCGGCTATCCGGTGCACTGCCCGCACGGGAACCTCATCCCGGGGCTGGACGAGCTGGGCCTGCCCGCGGAGGCGCGGGAGCGCCATATCGCTATCGGCCACGAGCCCGCCGAGGCTATGACCGAGGTCGCGGCCGGCCAGGCCGGGCGCTTTATCGTCCGGCGGATAAGTGAGCAAGTCCAGAGCGATGCCGATTTGATGCTTAGACTCAAGCACATCGGGATCCAACCCGGACGCGAGGTTACCCTCGTGGCCAGTCACGATGGTGTGCGGGTGACGTGTGAGGATTACTCGGACGGCCATAGCGCCGAGCTGCCCCGCGACGTCGCCGCGCACGTGTTCGTCGCTCGGCAGTGAAGGGGGTCGCCGCCGTCTTCGCGGCGGTCCGGGGGCTGGTGAGGTGACCTCGTGGCCGTGACCGGATGGAGGGACGCCGCTTACCCCTCCTACCTGCCCGCGGAAATGGTTCTCGACCAGGTCGAGACCGCGGTCGTGGTCACCGACCGGCTCAACAACCTGCTCTATGCCAACGCGTTCGCGCAGAAGCTGTTCGGGGTTTCCGCCGACGCGCAGCACCTGGTCGGCCGCCCTGTCCTCTCGCTCGGATTCGAGGTCGAGGACCTGGGTAAGGCGGTCGAGTTGGCTCGGCAGGTGCTGCGCGGGCGTGCCTGGGAGGGGACGATCGCTAGCCGCCGCGTCGACGGCTCGCGCGTGTTCGTCCGGGCCACCGCGGTCCCGCTGCGGCATCCGTCCGGCGCCATCGACGGCATCGCGATCTTCGCACGCGAGGCCACCAGGCGGGGCAGCCAGCGCGAGCATGAGCGGCTGGCGCTGCTGGACCGCATCGGGGAGCGGCTAGCCGGCTCCCTTGAACTGGGCGTCACCTTGCGGCAGGTGGCCGACACGCTCGTGCCGCAGTTCGCCGACCACTGCTTCATCGACCTGTGCCAGGGGGACAAGCTGGTGCGGCGCGCGGCGGTACACGCGCGCGGCTGGACGCCGCGGCCGGGCACCTGGGCCGCGGTGGGCGAGCACATCAGGTACCCCGAGGGGCATTTCTGCCACCAGGCCATGACGCGGCTGGACACCGTCCTGGTGGCCGACGCGACGGACGTCCTGTTCCCCTCTCCGCGTCCCGCCAGCCAGGAGGCGTGCGACGACGTAGGCATGCTTTCCATCGTGGCCGCGCCGCTGCTGGCTCGCGGCGAACTGCTGGGCGTAATGAGCCTGGCTCTGTCCCAGCTGAGCGATCGCGAAGAGCAGTGCTACGACGCCCATGACCGGGAGTTCCTCAGCGCGGTCGCGAGCCGGGTCGCCGTCGCGATCGACAACGCGATGCTGTTCGAGGAGGAGCGGCGCACCGCGCTGGCTTTCCAGAAGAGCCTGCTGCCGCAGAGCATGCCCGACCTCGACGGGCTCACCGTGGCGTGCCGGTACGTGCCCGCCAAGCCGCTGGAGACGCACGGGCAGGGCATCCAGACCCAGGTGGGCGGCGACTGGTACGACATCATCCCGCTGTCGGCCGGCCGGGTTGGCATCGTCATCGGCGACGTGGTGGGGCGCGGTGCCCGGGCGGCGGCGATCATGGGACAGCTGCGCGCCGCGCTGCGCGCGTTCGCGCAGGACGACAAGCCGCCGGCCGAGATCTTGCGCAAGCTGGACGACTGGTGCCGGACGCTCGTGCCCGCCCATCCAGGATCGCGCGATGACGCCGGGGATCCGCCGATCGTCAGCTGCACCTACCTGGTGTACGACCCGTGGTCGCGAGAGCTGACCTACGCGAACGCCGGCCACGACGCGCCGCTGCTGGTCACCGAGGGCAAGGTCGGCGAGATGAAGATCGCCGACAAGGGCCTGCTGCTCGGCGTGCGCGGCCAGGGCATCGCCGGGGTGCCCGCGTTCCGCGAGGAGACGATGCTCCTGCCGCCCGGGGCCACGCTGGTCTTCTACACCGACGGGCTGACCGACCGGCGGGTGCGCGCGGACGGGCTGGGTCACTACACCGAGGACGAGGCGCTGCAAATGCTCCGCGCGGCGGTTGGCATGGTGGCCTACCAGGACGTCGAGGCGATCGCGCAGGCGGCCGAGGAGGCGGTTCCCGGCGACATCGACGACGATATGGCGATCGTGGTAGTCCAGTCATCGCCGGTGGACCTGGCCACCTGGGAGGCGACTTTCCCGGCCGAGCCGATCAACGTGTCGGAGGCCCGCCGGGCGGCGCTGTACACGCTGATGGGGTGGGGGCTGGAACCCGAGCAGGCCAAGCTGGCGTGCCTGCTGGTCTCCGAAGTGGTGACCAACGCCGTCCTGCACGCGGCGGCCGCACCGAGCCCGCGCCCCGACCTCGCGCTGGAGACCGCCGGGGCGTCGCCCGTGGCCGCGGTGCCCGCCGGGCCCTGGGACGAACCGCTGGACGGCGTCGGGCACCCGCCGGCCCGGGAGATCACGCTGCGGCTGCGGCGCGGCCGGTCGGCGGTGTGGGTCGAGGTGTTCGACCCCGACCTGCGGCTGCCCCGGATCCGCAGCGCGGGCGAGACCGACGAGGGCGGGCGCGGCTTGTACCTCGTGGACCAGATCGCCACCCGGTGGGGATCCCGGCCCACCCCGGACGGCAAGTCCGTCTGGTTCGAGATACCGATCGACGGGGGCCGGAAGCCGCCGCGGTAACACGGCGGCGGCGCGGGCGCGAGCGCGGTCAGCCGTGGCTGGTGGCCCAGAACCCCAGGATGACCAGGACCGTGACGAGGAACGTGATCCCCCAGGTCCGGCCGGTGGTGCCCATTCCCATCCGGCGGCGCAGCTTGGTGAAGCCGAAGGTGAACACGCCGGCGATGAACGCCACCAAGATGTACCCGGTGAGCATCAGCGCCTCCTCCGTGCTCGGTCCTTGCTGTCCCCAGCCTACGCTGAGTCGTCCGGCGGGGACCAGCCCGGCGGTCGACGCCAGGGGGATACCCTGAGGTAAACCGAACAGCACTCGGTTTGCCGGGGCCGGCACCCGGGACAACGGCTGGAGGCGTGGTGGCAGAGGCGTACATCGTCGGGGCGGTCCGTACCCCGGTAGGTAAGCGAAACGGCGGATTGTCCGGTGTGAACCCGGTGGACATGGCTGCGCACGTGCTGAACGAGCTGGTCAGCAGGACCGGCGTGGACGCGGCCGCGATCGACGACGTAGTCATGGGGTGCGTCTCGCAGGTCGGCCCGCAGACACTCGACATCGCGCGCCAGTCGTGGCTGTCGGCCGGGCTGCCCGAGCAGGTGCCCGGCGTGACCATCGACCGGCAGTGCGGGTCCTCGCAGCAGGCGGTGCACTTCGCCGCGCAGGGCGTCATGTCCGGCACCCAGGACCTGGTGATCGCGGCCGGGGTGGAGAGCATGAGCATGGTCCCGATGGGCTCGTCGGTCGCGCTGCCGATGAACATGGCGCTGCCCTTCGGCGAGGGCTGGAAGCAGCGTTACGGTGACCAGGAGATATCCCAGTTCCGCGGGGCGCAGCTGATGTGCGAGAAGTGGGGGATCACCCGCGACCAGCTCGAGGACTTCGCCTTGGAGAGCCACGCCCGGGCGGTCCGCGCGATCGATGAGGGCCGGTTCGCCAGCCAGATCACCGAGCTGGCCGGCGTGACCACCGACGAGGGACCGCGGCGGGACACGTCCAAGGAGAAGATGGCCGGCCTGCAGCCGCTCCGCGAGGGCTGGGAGATCACCGCGGCCGTCGCGTCGCAGATCTCCGACGGCGCCGCCGCGCTCCTGATCGCCTCGGAGGAGGCGGTGCACCGGCACAACCTGACCCCGAGGGCGCGGATCCACGCGCTGGCGGTGACCGGCGCGGATCCGGTCTTCATGCTGACCGGCCCGATCCCGGCGACCGGCCAGGCGCTCAGCCGGGCGAAGCTGGAGATCGATGAGATCGACGTGTTCGAGGTCAACGAGGCCTTTGCCCCGGTACTCATCGCCTGGTCCAGCGACACCGGTGCCTCGCTGGCCAGGACCAACCCCAACGGCGGCGCGATCGCGCTCGGCCACCCGCTCGGCGCCACCGGCGCGATCCTGATGACCAAGCTGGTGCACGAGCTCGAGCGCACCGGCGGCCGGTACGGGCTGCAGACCATGTGCGAGGGCGGCGGGCAGGCCAACGCGACGATCATCGAGCGGGTCGCCTGAGCGGGGGCCCGAGTGCGCCATCGGCGAGAGGAAATATATAAGCAGAGTTTGAGGTTATCTCCATTAGAAGATGCGTGAAACCTGGGTTCACCACTGTGGGGACCCAGCTACCCCATGGAGGTGGGCCTCATGCCCTGGACATCATTCGACCCGTTCCTGTACCCCCGCACGTTCGGCCGGACGGCCGGCGTCGCTCGCGCCGCGCTGCCGATGGACGGCATCCGTCGTGACGGCGATGTCGTGCTTCGCTTCGACCTGCCCGGCATCAGCCTGGAGGACATCGACGTGAACGTCGACCGCGGCGTGCTGTCCGTCAGCGCGAAGCGGGACGAGGAGAACACCGACTCCGACCGTCCGTTCGTCCGCGAGCGGATCACCGGAAGTCTGCGCCGCCGGATCTACCTCGGTGACGCCTACGACGCCGACAAGGTCGAGGCGGCCTACGAGAACGGCGTGCTGACCGTGCGCGTGCCGCTGGCCGAGAAGGCCAAGGCCCGTAAGGTGGAGATCGGCAACGACACCAAGAAGATGATCGCTGCCTGACCGTCGTAAGACCGTCAAAGACGGGTCCGGGCGGCAGCGGCCGTCCGGACCCGTCTTGCTTATCTGGAGCATGCCGTGCCTTCGCTGCCTATTGACGACGAGAACCTGCCGTTGTTCACGGTGGGGCAGGTCGCCGCCACGCTCGAGGTGCAGCACGCGTTCCTGCGGCGCCTCGACGAATTCAACGTGGTGCGCCCGTCCCGGTCGGCCGGTGGCCAGCGGCGCTATACCCGGCACGAGGTGACCAGGGTCGCCTACGTGCTGCGGCTGGTCGAGGACGGCCTGACCCTGGCCGCCGTCCGCCGGGTCCTCCAGCTGGAGGCCCAGGTCCGCCAGCTGGAACAGCGGGTCCGTGAGCTGGAGTCCGAGCGCGACGCGCTCGCGGCCGCGATTGCCGACCGTGACGTGCCGGCGGCCCGGCTGCGCGCGTTCGGGAAAATCAGCGGGCCGGAAGGCCCCGGCCAGCCGGCCTAGCAGGCCGTCGAGCCGGTTCGGAAACCCAATGCTCTGCTGCGCGACGCCCAGACGCCGCCTCGCTGCGTCGTCGCTCGGTCACTCAGTACCTCCGGCTAGGTTCCCTCGCTCCGCCTTGCGAGACGGCGCCTGGATCGCCGCTCGCGACGAGCGAGGGTCTCCGAACCGGCTCTACCCGACGCGGCGGTGGACGTTCTCGCGTTCGGACGGCCCCGGCTCGGCGGGGGCGATCCACGGGCCAGGCGTCGACGGGTCGACGATTCCCTCCTCAAGCCAGGTGTACTGGTCCTTGAGGACCCGCCGGGCCAGCTTGGCGTCCAGCGCATCGGTGTTGTGCCACAGTTCGCGGAGCAGCTCGTCGGTGCGCAGCCGGGCCTGCCGGCAGAACGCGTCGGCGAGTTCCGCGGACGTCTTGGCCCGCGGCGAGCCCGGGTTGTCGGCGGCGTCCATCTGGGCCCGGACGCACACCGCGCTCATCGCGAACAGCTCCGAGCCGATGTCCACGATCCGGCCCAGGAAGCCCTGCTTGCGCTCCAGCTTGCCCTGCCAGCGGGCCATCGCGTAGAAGGTCTCGCGGGCCAGCTTGCGGCTGGTTCGCTCCACGTAGCGCAGGTGCGGCGCGAGCGTCCCGAATTCCTTGTACGCGCCGGGCACCGAGCCCTGGCCGGCCACCAGGGTGGGCAGCCATTTGGCGTAGAAGCTGCCAGCCTTGGCCGCCGCCCGGGCCTTGGTGGACAGGGCGCCGGGCTCGATCAGCTCGCCCGCGGCCGACAAGTGCGCGTCCACCGCCTCCCTGGCGATGAACAGCTGCATGATCTCGGACGACCCCTCGAAAATCCGGTTGATCCGCATGTCGCGCAGCGCCTGCTCGGCCGGCACGCCGCGCTCGCCCCTGGCCGCCAGCGACGCGGCCGTCTCGTAGCCGCGGCCGCCGCGGATCTGCACCAGCTCGTCGGCGACCTGATACCCCATTTCCGAGCAGAACAGCTTGGCGATGGCCGCCTCGAGGCGGATGTCGTTGCGGTCGTCGTCGGACAGCTGGCTGGTCAGATCGACCATGGCTTCCAGCGCGTAGCCGGTCGCGGCGATGAACGCGATCTTCTTCGCCACCGCCTCGTGCTCGCCCACCGGGCGGCCCCACTGGATGCGTTCCCGCGACCATTCCCTGGCGATCTTGAGCGACCACTTAGCGGCCGCCGCACAGCTGGCGGGCAGCGAGAGCCGGCCGGTGTTCAGTGTGGTCAGGGCGATCTTGAGACCCTGGCCCTCCTCGCCGACGCGGTTCTCGACAGGCACCCTGACCTGGTGGAACCTGGTCACGCCGTTTTCCAGGCCGCGCAGGCCCATGAACGCGTTGCGGTTCTCGACGGTCAGCCCCTCGGCGTCGCCCTCCACCACGAACGCGGTGATTCCGCCGCGGTGGCCGTCGCTCTTGGGCACCCGCGCCATCACGATCAGCAGGCCTGCGATGACCCCGTTGGTGGTCCACAGCTTGACCCCGTCGAGCACGTACTCCTTGCCGTCCTCGCTGGGGGTGGCGGTGGTGCGCAGCCGGGCCGGGTCCGAGCCGACGTCCGGCTCGGTGAGCAGGAACGCACTGACCTCGCCGCGAGCGCAGCGGGGCAGGAACGCCTGCTTCTGCTGCTCGGTGCCGAACAGCTTCACCGGCTGCGGCACGCCGATCGACTGGTGCGCGGACAGCAGCGCCGCCACCGAGGGCGAGGCCGATCCGGCGATGATCAGGGCCCGGTTGTAGTACAGCTGGGACAGGCCCAGCCCGCCGTATTCGGGGGGGATTTTCATCCCGAACGCGCCCAGCGCGGCCAGGCCCTTGATGGTTTCGTCCGGAATGCGGGCCTCGCGCTCGATGAGCGCGCCGTCGATGTGCGTCTGCGCGAACTCGAGCATCTTGGCGCAGAATTCCTCGCCTAGCTGGCGGGCCTCGGCGGTGGGCCTGGGGTGCGGGTGGATGAGGTCAAGCTGGAGGTCGCCGAGGAAGAGTTGCTTGCCGAAGCTCGGCTTGCGCCAGTTCTGCTCCCGGGCCTCTTCGGCCACCTTTCGCGCCTGGCGCTCGTCGACGTGTGTCATCGTGGCCTCCCTCGGCCTGGCTTTCTGCGGTCGGCGTGCCTGATACCTGTCTAAGTTACTTCCCGGTCTTACCAGGGGGTAACAGCACGCTAAGGCAGAATCCGCTGCTCGGGAAGGCCCGGTCTGGATGCAGGGCCGTGCCGCGACCCTAGATCGGCGAGCGGTAGAAGTTCAGGTACGACCGGGACGGCGTGGGCCCTCGCTGGTCCTGGTACCTGGAGCCGTACACATCCGAGCCGTACGGGTGCTCGGCTGGGGAACTGGTCCGGAACAGGCACAGCTGGCCGATCTTCATGCCCGGCCACAGCTTGATCGGCAGCGTGGCCACGTTGGAGAGCTCCAGCGTCACGTGCCCGGAGAATCCGGGGTCGATCCACCCGGCCGTGGAATGCGTGAGCAGCCCCAGCCTGCCCAGGCTCGAGTTGTGCGTGGGGATAAACGTTGGCCCGGCCAGAAAGAGCCCGGTGGGGTTGCTGACCTGGATACATCTGACCGGATGCGGCTCGGCCTGCCGGACTTCCACGATGGACCGGAAGGCATGGAAGCTGCCAGTGCGCTTGGTTCTGACGGCCTTGCGGGCCAGCCGGAAGACGGAGAAGTGAGGCGTGAACTTCACTTGGTACCCAGGCGCGCACTCCACGCCATGGAGAGTCACGCGCTTCTTGCGCTTCATAGGCCGAAGGCCAAGCCCGGCGGCGAGCTCACGGACGGCGTCGGAGAGATGCTCATTGATGTTAATGAACTCGCAGCGGCCGCTGTCGTCGATGTATCCATCGGAGTCCATGAGCCCTTGCAGCAGGCTAAGCCGCTGCTCGACCGAGGAGCGCAGATAGATTTCCGGGACATGCTTGCGGCCGATCAGGCCCATAGCATGAAGTTCGCTGGTCAGCGAATCGTCCAGCGCATACTGGCCGGTCATCGGGTCCCTGACTCTCCCGACATGACGGCGGGACAGGCCTCCGATCCGGAACGCTCGCTCGCCGCTGGACTTCCAGACCGCGTAGCCCGCCTTCGCGATCTCGTCGAGTATCTGTTCGTCGCCGCGACCCACGGTGACCTCTGCTGTGGCGGCGGTCCCATCCCCTAGCCAGACCCCCAAGACGTAGGGGTGGACGGGAAGTTGCTGGCCCGGGTAGCGGGCGGGGAGGGCGAGGGCGACGTGATGATTCCACTCATCTCCGGCCCGAAGGGTCTGCGCAATTTCCCTTGTGCTCCGGACGGAGCCGGGCCGGCCGTGCTTGCGTTCGGACTTGCTGGTGGTAAGCCAGCGGTGCGAGAGGTCGGCGATGATCACCTGGCCGTCGGAGAACGCCACCTCGCGGCACGGCCGGTTCCACATCACTTGCGTGGCCGCCGTGACGGTAGTCGGCCGCCCGAACTCGTCGAAGATCTGATCGCCGGGACTGAGTTCGCTCATGACCCGCCATCCGCCCGGACTGGGGATCGGCGTGTCTATGGCGAGCGCCTTGCCCTCTAGCCGCCCGGCGATATCGTCCGGGAGCGAGACGATCTCATAGGTGGACCCGAGGACGAATTCGTTCGGGTGCAGCACGAACGGCTCGTCGCCCTTGGTCTCCACCAGCCGGGTCAGGTCCGCCTGCTCCACCGCAGGATCAATATGCGGGTACCGGTGGTTCTCGAACACCCGGAAGTACCGGTCGAGCCGGACGTCCACGCTAGACGGCTGGACGAGTTCGGCAGCGTACGGATCGAGCTTGACCCGGCCCGACTCGATCTCGGCCTTGATGTCACGGTCGGAGAGGAGCACGCTCGCAACCTACCGGTTCCGGTACGATGTCGGGGCGAACGCAGCACGGCCGGGGCGTCTGCAGGCCTGGCCAGGTAGCGTCCGGCACCGCTTGCGGGTGTAGTTCAATGGCAGAACGTCAGCTTCCCAAGCTGATAGTGGGGGTTCGATTCCCCTCACCCGCTCCAACCAAAAACCGCAGGTCAGCGGCGTGCACGGTATCGGATACATCTTGTGGAGACCCGCGATCACTTTCCCATCCGGCGATAGCAAGTCCCACGATGCCATCGAGCCACCAGGCGCATCGGCGGCTACCCTTGGCTGTCCGCGCCGTCCTGCCACGGGTGGATGAGCCGCCCTCACAGCCGCAGCCGGTGCCTGCCGTCGGCGGAGAGCAGGCCCAGGTAGCCCACCATGCCCGCGCAGAACACCAGCGTCACGCCCACCGGACCCGGCCGGGCGTCGGTGGTCAGCGGGACGCAGAAGAGCACCAGGAGGGGCAGCCCGGCGATGGCCGACCGGTGCAGCCGCACCGCGAGCACGTCGGTCAGCACGGCGACCAGGCCGATCCCTGCCACGGTGAGCAGGACGATGCCGGGCCGGGGCGGCACTGGCGGCGCATACTTGGACGTCTCGGCCATCGCCTGCCGAATCAGCAGCTGGAGATGGCGCACGGACGCACCGGTGGGGACCAAGCCCACCCAGGACTGGCGCCCGGCGAATGCCGCGTTCAGGTACAGGAATAGCCCGGCGATCGCGGCGAGGAAGCACAGGATGGCGGGAATCGCCCGCCGGGTCGTGGCGCCGACCACCGCGACCACGATGACCGCGCCCACGCCGCCCCAGAACCACATCCCGCCGTTCATCAGCGGATAGAGCGCGATCGAGGCCAGCACGGTCGCGACGGCCGCGGCTACGGTCAGGCGCGTGTTCACTGGTTCGCTCCCGCTCCTGCGGGCGTGCTGGTGGTGCCCGCGCCGACGAAGGCGCATCCCCAGCCCGTTCCTGACCAGGTCGGCGCACTCGAGGAGCGCGGGCCGGTGCTGCCCATCCCGGGCGCTGGCCAGCAGCACCCCGAGGAATTCCTCGCCGTGCTCATCCCGGAATCTGCTCGGGTAGCAGACCAGCAGCCGCCGGTAGGCGCGCTCCAGGTCCGCGCCCCCGGTCATGTGGCATCTCGGGCCGGGTTCAGCCGGGTCAGCGCCGCGGCTGCGTTGGCCTGCAGCCGGGCCGCCTCGGCGGCCAGCCGCGCGCTCCCGGCGGGGGTGAGCCGGTAGTACCGGCGCAGCCGGGTCTCCACCACTTCTTCGTGGTCCACCTCGATCAGCTCCTCGGCGCGCAACCGGTCCAGCGCGGTATACAGCGTCCCAGGCCGCAGCCTGACCCGACCGCCCGAGATCTGCTGCACGTCGGTGAGGATCGCGTACCCGTGCTGGGCTTTGGCGGCGAGCGCGGTCAGGATCAGGAACGTCGCCTCTTGCATGGTCCTGCTGGTCACAACGCCGTTATATACCGGCGGACTGAATATTTCAAGCGTGATCCTCAGGGACGGCGGCAGCACGACCACGACCCGAGCCGGTAGTGCGGTTGGGGTCCTGCATGGGCCCGCTCACCCTTGCCAATGCCACTGGCTGACGCGTCTCGCGTGGCGAGCCAAGGCCTCCACGACGCGGACAACCGCGCGACCACGGCGAAACAGCAAACAATCAACTGGCCGCGCAGGGCGCAGCAATCCAGGTTAGAGGCATACAGTAAAGCCGCCCACGATCCCGTCGTGCCCGATGGGATGAGGCCTGACAGCGACTCACGGTCACTCGCGGTCAGACGAGTCAGGATGCCGCAGGCCAGCGTGTCCGCAGGTAGACGGCGGATCGTGACTGAGACTTCCCAATCTGATAGTGGGGTTCGATTCCCCTCACCCGCTCCATCCCGCTCCAAATGTAAACGCCCAGGTCAGCGACTGGTTGCGATCATGTGACCGGTCTTGATTGATCTTCGTGCAGCAGTGGGTGCAGATCGCCTGCACCTCGGCGAATGCGTCCTGGTTCAGGAGGATCGAGGCCCAGTTCGCCGCACTGCGGTACTTCGCGCTCGACGGTTACGACCACCCGTAACCGCGAGTAGGTCCCCATGAACTGCCGCTATGTCATCTGGCGCAACGATCACACCCGGGACGAACTTCTCCGCCGCATCATCGACCGGGCAAACGCTGCCTGATGCGGCACTCGCTGCCCTTTCGTCTTACGCACCCGCCGGCCGGACCTGCACTGCCCGCCACCGCACCGCCGTGGGCACAGTGCCCTTACTCCCAGGCCCGGGGCCTGGGAGTAAGGGCCTGCCGTGCAAGCCACCCATGCCGGGTCAGCACTGGATGTACGGGACGTTGCCAGGCTTTTTGCGTTCAGGTTATGGCTTCCGGATGGCGTCGATGTTATCTATTTTCGACCGGTGCCCACGAAGGTAAGACTGAACTGCTGGCCATTCCACGACCCAATGGTCGAGCCGTGGACAGTTCCGACCGTGGTCGGAGTAAATGCATAGTACATGTGACAGGCTTTGCCTGGATTCAGGGTTTCGCCCTGACAGTCCTGGGCTCCTCCGAAAATACCGGCCCCGCCTCCTGCGCCGGACATTACCACCGGCCTGTTGGCGAGGTTCTTCACCTCAATGCGCTGCTGCAGGCTCGTGGAGCCAACTTTGACCCTTCCAAAGGCCAGGGAGGTCGGAGTGATCAGGAATTGAGGTGTCCCGTTGCCGGTGAAGTGCAATGAGAAAGCCTGGCCGTTCCAGCTGCCGTTAGTTGACCCGTTGACCAGGCCAGTCGTTGTCGGCGAGAAGGCATAGAACATCTTGCATGACTTTCCGGGCGCCAAGGTGGTTCCCTGGCAGTTCTGTGCGCCGCCGAAGACTCCGGCGCCGCCTCCGGCACCATTCATGACCTGTGGCACGCCACTGACATTCTTGATGGTGACGGTTTGATTGGCGGTTGTCGAGCCCACCGGAACGTACCCGAAGTCGAAGGACGTGGGAGTTATCAAAAAGGGACGGGCGTCCACCGCCTGAGCAGCTGGCGCCATGGCGGTCAAACTTCCGGTTAAGCCCGTGGCCAGGAGTGCGGACACGAGAATCGAGCGAATTAGATGTCCGGGCGGTCGGCGAATAGTCATCTGCTTCTCCCTTGCTGCTGAAGCTACGAATTCCTGAGGTCTTGCCAAGTGGTCTGGAAACCCCTCTCAAGTACGAGCCTGGACGGAGGTGATCGGCCATGTCCGAGCAAGACATACTAACGTGGCGATAACCAGGTCGTCTAGTTTCCAGTGTCTCCACCTGCCCGGGCCCGTCAATGTCTCTTTGCTTGATCGCCGATTTACCAGAATTGCCATAACGGCAACTACTACCCTGGGGTATATGGCTTAGATATGGAAGCCATGCTTATGCGGCGCTTTAGGGTTTCCCGTTATGATCGCATGTCGAGGCCTGCCGCCCGGGGGAGTTGGACTCAATCGCGGCGAGGAGGACGAAGATAATCAGCGGCGGCGCAAGGTTTGATCCCGCGCCCGGCGAACACTAGAAACAACACATGAGCGACAACGGGCATTGCGCGCGTCCAGAGTGGGCAGACAGCCAGACTCACTCCCGAATGATCGATTATGGGCCATTAACCCTGGTGTCTGGGGGTCCCTGACGGTCACTTACGATACGTCTGGTCTTGCGGCACGATCCCGCCGGGCGGCAGTCGGCGCCTGGCGGCGGCTATCGCTTCCATGGCGCGGCGCAGCTCGGTCTGCTGCTTCAGCAGCCGGTTCCGCTCGGCCCGGTACTCGGCCGACTCTCCGGGAAAGGCGATCACCATGGGTCCTCCTCGTGAACTCGCCCGGAGCCGTACCTTAGGTCGGCGCGTCGTAATTGATGTCGGCCCGCAGGTCGACGATCAGGCGGTGAAGTCCCAGCGGGTTTGGCTGAACGGGCCCTTTCCGAACCCCAGGGCCTGTACTGGGATGAGCTGGTAGACCAGCGATATCCCATGACCGCGGAATGTGCCGTCGTCGGCGACTTCGAAGGCCCAGTCGTCCCCGTATTTCGCCAGGAACGCATCGGCCACCTGCTGTAGCAGCGGCAGGTCGCGCACGATAACGGCCTCGCCGTGCAGCACGATGTCAAAGCCCTGGTCCCAGGTGTTGCACCCGGTCGTTACCGCGCAGTGCCGGTTGGCCGCCAGGTTCTTCGACTTCTGCTCACCCGGCCCGCTACTGAAATACAACGCGCCGTCCATCCAGACCGCGACCACCGGAGTGACATGCGGACGGCCGTCAGCCCTGACACTTGACACCCAAAACAGGCCAGCTCTCTCCAATTCGGCCACGGCGGCTGCCCACGGTGTCGCCTGGGCGTTCTCTTCGCTGTAGCGGGCGTCCAAGAAGGTGACCGGTGACAGGTTTGGCATGGCTCCTCCTTTCATCAACCCTCTGCGAGGTGAGACTTCTGGCAATGGCCGGATTCATCGCAAGATCGGCAACGGGCCTAATCACTCCTCCGCTCGTGGCCCGTCACGTGCCTGTTCGGTTCCGGCCGATGCCGATGTGGTGCAGCCGCCCGCAGTGGCGGAGGGTGAGCTTGCCGTCGGCGTCGATCCGGTCAGTGCGGACCCGGTGGTGGCGATCGCCGGCCCGGTTCTGGATGAACTGGTCGGTGAGCGCCGAGAAGTGCAGCGCGTCCCGCGACGCGCGAGTGTAGTCGTACGTGCCGGGATCAAGGGCGGCGCCTAGGGCGCCGCTGGCCCGATGTTAGCGCCGGGGGCCGGCCTTGGGGAGGGCCGCCCGGGGCGCACCGGGCCACACGCCTGGCGCGACGGACCAGAATGGCTCGTATCGCGGCGCGACCGGGTGTGCGTGGGCCGTCATTCTCGGCTTCGATTGTCCTGTCCGCGGGCGCCGCGTCAAGATCGCCTGCGGCGTCGCCGCGCGATCAGCTTCGCTGAATCTGGACTCGGCATCCGCTCACAAGGGGTTGGCGCCTGCGAGAACGACGCGCCAGACCAGCAGGGCAAGTCTCTCAGCTCTAGGACGCGCATCCAATCACAGCGGTGGCGGGCACAAGACACATGCCGCGGTTTGGCCCGATCGCCGACCGGGCAGCATGTCATGCTCTATGAACTCGTAGACACCAGCGAGCGCGTCATCCTCGGCAGTACGACAGCAAGCGGTCGATGGGCGTTATTGCGCGTTCCGTGGACGGAGCGCAACACCGCCACAATTGCCGCGCAGCGGCGAGCCGGGCTGGCAGTTTTGGAGGCTGGAGCGATGACCACCAACTCCCATCCTGGCCGCCGAGGCGCTGACTTGCTCAGCGTGGAGCGCCTGATCGGCTTGTCTGACAACGTGGTGGCCTTCGCCCTTACTTTGCTGGTCTTGCAGGTGAGGGTGCCGTCGTTGTCTCAGGTCGCCGATCCCGCCTCGGCCGCCGACCTGGCCGCCCAGCTCGGAAGGCAGGCCGGCCACCTGGTTAGTTACGTGATCGCGTTTTACATCATCGCCCAGTTCTGGCTAACTCACCGTCGGGTCTTCCGCCATATGGTGGGCCACCGGGACAGCCTGGCGTGGTGGAATTTCGCGTTCCTGGCCACCATCACGGTCATGCCGTTTACCAGCAGCTTGCTGGGCGAATACCCCCGCAATCCGCTGGCGGTTGACATCTTCGCGGTCAACCTGCTGCTTGCTGTCTTGGCGACGCGGATGATGTTCGTGCTGGGGCGGCGGTGGGGTCTGCTGCATAGGGAGATCGACGCCCGGGAGGTATGGGCGCTGCGGGTGCGGGCGGCGGCGATCGTGATCATTGTCGCGTTGTCGATCGGCCTGGCGTGGGTGAACACCAGCGCCGCCAAGTACTGCTGGGTACTGATCCCTGTCGTGCAATGGGCCGCCGAGCGCCGGTCTGTACGCTCCGCCTCACCCAGCGGCGCGGCTGGTGCTCCTGGCCGGTAACCAAGAGTCAGTGGCCCACTTACAACGGAACCGGGAGCTGTCCTTGGAGGCTCAGATGGAGTGTCGCGCCGAGCCCGCGCGCGGCCCCTCGGAGGCCACCTCCCTCGCCGAGCCGCTGATCGCCGTCATCGTCACCCGGGCACGGGCGTGGTCCCCGCCTCGGCTCGCCCGCCGCCGGTCAAACCGATGCACCTGGCCGCACCGCGTGCTCGCCGGGAAGGCGGCCGCGCAGCATCCTGGACCGCACAAGCAGGCTGGCGGTCCTGGTCAGCAGCATGGCGATGGCCACGAAGATCAGCGAGTCGACGAGCACGTCGCCGGTCACCCGCTCGGTGACCAACCAGCTGCCGAGCTGCCGCGAGAATTCATGGTTGGAGCCGTAGGCGAACCAGAGCCGGGCCCCGACGACCGCCACCCACAACAACCGCATAGGGAACCCCGGCGCGGCTGAGGCGCTGCCGTCGGGGTTCACCGAAACCCGCATGAGCGCGCTGGCCACCAGGCCCAGCAGGATCCCGGCGCCCACGGCGGCCAGTTCCAGCCACAGCCCGTTCCCGGAACCGCTCGCGCCCCTGAGGTAGAACGCCGCGACCACAGCCGCGATGATGACCGGACGCAGCAGGCGTCTCGTGGTGATCTTCCGGTAGCCCAGGTCCGCCTGGAGCACGGCGGCTAGCACGACGAGGTTGACTATCCACACGCTGGCTGGCATGGCTGCCTCCTGCCCGCGCATTAACGCGCGTCGGCCTGGCTAAGGTCTGGTTGCCAGATCAGGAACGTGCCGGGATTGCCCCCGCGGCCGGGCCCGGGCACCGAGCACGATCAGCATGATCGCTATCAAGATGAGTACGATGCCGCCGATGAGCAGGCCGATGCCGATCGCGAACGAGTGCGGGATCGTCAGATCCAGTGCTCCGGCGAAGGCCACCGGTGCGGCAGCGTCGGTGTTCATCGCGACCACCCGGTAGGAGCCATTAGTAACGGTCCACGTCAGGGTCGGATGGGTTCCGCTAGCCCTGGCCACCCAGAATGACTGAGATCCCGGCGGCGGCGGGGTGGCGGTGCCGACGTGCCGGGCCAGCGTCAGGCGAAACGGCGTCACGGACACGTCGGTGGCCACGTCGTAGCGGACCCGGCTGAGGTAGCGGTCCACCGCGCTCTGCGGGCCGATCCCCAGGAAGAGGTGATGTCCGGTCCCGGCCGGCGTGGCCGTGATGCGCAACCGGACGTTGCCCAAAACGGTCTGCGCGCCGGATGCGCCCTGAATCGAGTCGGCCGGCGATACCAGGGCGCGGGTCGGCGTCGACACCTGCTGCACGCCCGAACTTAGGGTGTTGTTGGACCCGAACAGCGCCATCAGCGCGCCGCCAGCGATCGCGGCCAGCACGCCGATCACCAGCAGCACGCCGCCGAGCACGAACAGCACAACTCGTTTGGTCATGGCGCCTCCCCCGGAGTGCTGCCCAAACGACACCTGCCCCTGTGCACTTCAAACGCTAACAGAAAGTAACGAAGCGAGCCAGAGGCCGCAATCATTGGCTGCCGCACTGATTAGCTCGGCGCTCGGCCGAGCGCCGTTGGCACTGGCACAATCTCCGCTTGACGCGGATATCCAGCAGGCGAAGACTCGCACCCACATGACCGGGGTGCACGCCGATCGTGGTGCCGCCGGGACCGACGATCGACACCGTGCCGCACTGCTGCGATAGCCCGGCCAAGCCGACTACGGGGTGACCGTAGCCGTGAAGATCTGCGAGTTCGGGCCGCTGACCGCGCTGCCCCAGCTGAGCTGGACCTTCTGGGGGGCATGCCCGTGTGTTGGCAGTAGCGAGATGCCGATCGTGTCGCCCGGCCAGGCATGGCCGTTCCCGGACTGGCGGGACACCCGGATGGGCGCTGACAGCCACCCGCGGCGGACCGAGAACACTCGCAGGTACTGCGAAAACCGCTGTGCCGATCGGGCGGAGAACGGGCCGCCGGTCAGCCACCCGACGTAGGCGACGCCTGGCGGGCCAGAGGTTACGGCCATGATGTGCTCGGCCTTGTCGTGGTCGGGGGTGACCCGCCGGGCGGGTGACCACGTCCGGCCGTGATCGGTCGAATCTGACAGCCAGCCGATATCTCCGCCGGGACTCTGGGTGTCCCAGGTGGCGTACAGGTTCCCGGCCGCGTCAATGCTGAGGGCTACGTCTATCCAGGTGACGAAGAGGCCGATCCGGCCTGCGCCCGGGCGGATGCCCACCGGCTTCGACCAGGTCCGGCCGCCGTCGGCCGACGAGGTGAAAAAGATGTGGTTCGGAGGCAGCGCGTAGGGCGCCAGCGCCCCGCCGGACCACACCCAGAACGCGACGTCGATGCGGCCGCCCGGCTCCACCAGCAGCGGGGCCGCCACACCCCCGCCGTGGTCGGGAAAGCCGGGGCTGACCACGGTTGTCGGGCTCCAGGTTCGCCCGCCGTCCGAGGACTTCTGGATGACGATGTTTCCGTGCCTGCTCTTGGGGCTCAGGCTGGATCCGAAGTCCCAGGTCAGGTAGACCGTGCCGGTGGGACCGACGGTGATGAAGTCCCGGTCGCCCCAGTTGTTCCTGACCGGTGACGCGGGCCGGGACACTCGGGAGAACGTGGCCCCCTGATCGTGAGAGATGGCCACCATCGGGTGCACGCGGGAGTGGCGGTACAGCATGTAGGCCACGTAGACGGTGTGGTCGGGCGCCACCGCGACCGATGGATCCCAGCCGTACTTCGGCAAACCGATCCCGATGCCGCTCCGGTGGAAGCCGTGACCGACCGAGCCGGGAACGGTGACCGGCCGACCGAAGCTCCGGCCACTGTTGACGGAACGGGCGAACCCGATGCCATCGCAGCCGATCCAGGCAACATACACATAGCGGCCATCGACGGCCTGCTCAGCTTCCGCGTTCCGGCCAGGGCAGCCCCGGCTGACCTCGCTGATCGGCCCGACGTGCGACCGGTGCGTGCCGAGCACCGACTGGCCCGCAGCGGCGGCACCGGCCGCTGGGATGGCGGTGACCACCGCGACTGTCAGCGCTGCGCCGAGGACGGTCAGGCCCCGCAGAACGCGCCGGGGGCGCCTGCGGCGAACTGCCAGCCGTGCGCCCGTGGCCGAGGGTGACATGGCGCCTCATCTCATCGCGGAAGGCAAAGATACGGATGCGGGAGTCGCGGGAGCATTACTGCCCCGTCTCGATCCGGCCACGTGCGCCGCGCAGCGGGTTCGGCGGAGCGACGACCGTCACGCCTTCGCCGAGGAGCTCGTCAGACAGACCGCGAAAGCCGGATGCGTCAGCGAACGCGCCGTGCACGAGAACAACGGCGGGATCAGCCATCTCTGATCACCTCGATCCGATCGGATCAACGGCCCATGTACATCCAGTGACGTGGGAACAAGAGCACCGGTGACCTGGTGTGCGCGTACAGCAGCCTATGGGGGCAAGTCAGGTTCGACGGCGGCTGAGCCGCCAGAAGCAGAACCCGGTCAGGGCGAGCGCGAGGGCGAGGAAGATCCCGGTCTCGATCCACTGCAAGGGCCAGTAGCGGCTGGCGGGCTGGTATGTGATGGCCTCCCGGATGCCCCGGCTGGCCATGCAGGCCCCTGCATTCGGGGGGGCGCCCTTTCCCAGCGAAGGCCCCGGCAGGCAGCGGGCGGGAATCGTGCTGACAGGCTGCCCCGCCGCGTTGATGGCTGCGCTGGAGAGGATCCAGGCTCCGGGCTGGCCGGGGACGGTGCTGGCGGTTAGCGTGCCGACGCTCACGCCCGCAGCCTGGAAGAATGACGGGCCGCTGACGACCGTCCGGTCGGGCGGGATGAGGTGCGGGCGGACCGCGAGCGGCATCGCGACCTGGGCGGCGGCGAAGATGGCCAGGGTGACGGCCATGGCGGGTACGGTACGGCGGATGAGGGCACCGGCCGCGGTTCCGAGGGCGAAGCCGAACGCCGCGTAGCCGAGCGGGGTGATGCCGTGGCTGGCGAAGATCCACGAGCTGAGCCGGCCCCCGGTGAATGGGTGGGGGAGGCCGGGGACGCTGGCGGCGAGATCGTCGGCTTTGCCGATGGGTCCCGCCCACCAGGCCTGCATGAGGCTGAGCGCCTCGGTGACGGCCATGGCGGCCAGGCCGGTCAGCGCGAGCTTGACCACGAGCCACCGGGTCCGGGTGATGCTCTGTGTCCAGGCCAGCCGGTAGGTCCCGGCCTCGAGCTCGCGGGCGATCAGCGGGGCGCCCCAGAAGATGCCGATGATCGCGGGCGCGGCGAGGATAAGCGCGATGCCAAGTAGGTACACGATCGGGTAGAGGCTGGTGTCGGCCAGCCGGCCGAGGAAGTGGCTGGCCGCAGTATCGCAGGGGGTGCCGCCGTGGCAGCCGGTGATCGCGCTGGCGTACATGCTGGCCATGTGCGGGCCGGTGAGCACCAGGACGACCGCGAAGGCGAACAGGGCAGCCAGAGCCACTATGGCTTGTATGCGGAACTGGAGCCAGGCGAACCGGATCATGACATGACCTGCAGCTGCGGCCGGTAGTCGCGCTCAGGCGCCGCTTGGCGGCTCATATAGGCGATGACCAGGTCATCGAGCGTCACCGGCCGGACTGTCCAGGCCGGGTCGTGCACCGGGTCGCTGGTGCGGACCAGGAAGGTGCTCTGCTTGTCTGTATGGCTTTCCTCGATGACTTCCTGATTGGCTGGCAGGCTCCGCGCATCCCGGCGAGGCCCGCTGAGCCGGTGGTGCGATGAGAGCAGCTCGCTGACCTCTCCGGCAACTTGCACCCTGGAGGCGACGAGCACGACCAGGTAGTCGCAGACCCGCTCCAGGTCGGCGATCAGGTGGGAGGTGAGCACGACGCTGATCCGTTGCGCGGCGACAATTTCCATGAGGCTGCGAAGGAACTCGCGCCGCGCAAGCGGGTCGAGGCTCGCGAGGGGCTCATCGAGGATGAGGCACTCCGGTACCTTCGCGACCGCCAGAGTGAGGGCGAGCTGGGCACGCTGGCCGCCAGACAGCATCCCGGCCCGCTGGCGGAGGTCAAGACCCAGCTGCTCGATCCTGCCATCGGCCATCTCCGTGTCCCAGCTCGGGTTCAGCCACGCGCCCATTCGCAGATGCTGGGCAACGGTAAGTCGCGCATAAACGGGCGTGTCCTGGGCGACGAAACCGACCCGGCGGAGCTGCACCGGGCCGTCGGCCGGATTCGCGCCGAGAACCCCGATCGAGCCCGACGTCGGCGTGAGGAGCCCGACAGCCAGATGCAGCAAAGTGGTCTTGCCAGCGCCGTTTGGCCCGACCAGGCCAACAACCCGGCCTGCCGGAATCGCCAGGGTGCAGTCACGCAGCGCCCAGCGGCGGCCGTACTGCTTCCCGAGGCCAGTGGCCTCCATCACGAAGCTCACGCCGCACCCTCCGCGAAACAGTTGCGGAACGCCGTGCGGTAGATCGCCTCGATGTCATCGGGACCCAGGCCCGCGGCGCGGGCCGAGCGCAGCCAGTCGGTCATCGAACCGAGAAACCGGGTCTGGGCGGCAGGGTCGGTCCGCGGCAGTGACCGGACAATGAAGGTCCCCTGACCCGGCCGGGCTCGTACCAGGCCTTCGCGCTCAAGATCCCGGTAGGCCTTCAGCACCGTGTTCGGATTGATCGCCAGCTGGGCCACAACCTGCTGAGCCGTCGGCAACTGGTCGCCCGGTTCGAGCAAGCCCAGCTGCAAGGCCTGATGAACCTGCTGGACCAACTGCAGATAGGTGGCGACACCGGACGTGGTGTCGAGCTGAAACTCGATCATAATCACACTTCCACTAATCGGTTAGTGGAATAATGTTAGCGATCACTGCGACAATCGGCAAGGGTCGCGGCCGGCCGTCAGATCTCCCAGGTCTACGCCGGTGGCGTGTCGGGTCATCCCGGTACTTGCGGTCGAGGCAGTCGTCCGACCGGCCTCTGGGACGCACGAAACACACGTGGGGCTGTCGCCTGCTTTGCCCCTCAGCCCTTAGAAGGCGAGAAGTCCGCAAGTCGGCGGCCTATGATCCCGCTATGGGTCTGTTTCGCAGCGCTATGCGTCGGTTTCGCAGCGGGGCCGGGAAGGATCGCGAAGAGGCGGCGGCCGAGCTCCCAGAGGAGCAGACCCAGGCGGCGGCCGAGCTCCCGGACGAGGACCCCCACGCGGCAGCCGAGCTCCCAGGGGAGCAGACCCAGCCGGCCGAGCTCCCGGACGAGCACCCCCAGGCGGCGGTCGAGCTCCCAGAGGAGCACCCCCAGGCGGCGGTCGAGCTCCCGGACGAGCAGACCCAGGCGGCGGCCGAGCTCCCGGACGAGCACCCCCAGGCGGCGGCCGAGCTCCCGGACGAGCAGACCCAGGCGGTTAAGGCACAGCCGGAGGTTGCCCCCCGGGAAGTGAAGCACGAGGCACGTCCCAACCCGGACAAGCCAGGATGGGGCCTGACCATCGGCCAGGAAATCCGTAAGGCTCGCGAGGACCGCGGCCAGGAATAAGAATGGGCCTGGCCGCCGTCGCTTCGGTCCGGGCGAGGATTCGGCGCCTGCGAACAGGACGGTCGGACCAAGAACCGTTAAGTACATTGCCAAAGAACGGTGCTGATACGGCGTGAATCGCCCAAACATATAGCGATACCGCTACTGCCCACAGCCATGCTGATCCGTCTGCGAAGTCGAGGCAATCGAGTTGTGCCGAGAAACGCATGCGTCGTTCACATACGGGGCAGACCGGGTAGGCAGGGTCCTGAATCCCGGTGGGTTCCCATTGCGTCCGTCTACCTATGGAGGCGCCATGACAGACACTCCCGACCAGGCAAGCCGCCTCCTCCACGAGGTATCCGAGACCCATCACCGCGTGTTTCGGATCGTGGATGGCGCCGATGACGACTGGGCCAGCTGGTATGCCGACTGGCTGGTCAATCTCTCCGAGTTGCCTACGCTGCTGGATACGAAGCCGGTTCGCAGCGAGCTGACTTACCTGCTCGTCAGCCTCGACAAGGAGTACACCGCCAGCAACTCCGACCAACCCTGGGAGGCCTACTACGCTCAGCGGATCCTTGGTCATTTCGGCTCGGCAGAAGGCTGAATCCCAGGCGCACCTAGCACGGCAACCGGAACAACCGGCAGCTGGGCGTCATGGACCGGCCGCGGCCTGGTACCTCAGCTGGCCGCCTGGTCGGCCAGCACCAGTGATGCCGCCGCCTGTACCCGGCCTGCCGGGATCCCTGCGTCTCCGGCCAGCAGCGAGCTCAGCGCCGCTTTCTTGTCCGTCCCGGTGACCAGCCAAAGCAGTTGCCGGGCGCGGGCGAGTGCCGGGTAGGTCAAGGTCATCCGCACGTGTCCCTGATAGGGCCCGGTGACCGAGACCAGGCGGTCGGTGACCGACAGGACAGGATCGCCGGGTACGAGCGATGCCGTGTGTCCGTCGGGGCCGAGACCGAGGTGCACGAGGTCGAACTGCCCGGGCAGGTC
>Ga0207700_10000252_pt1 | contig 32074 bp, 29 predicted proteins | sample LARL82metaG_FD_184348 | JGI IMG/M metagenome (GOLD analysis project Ga0207700, IMG submission 184348) | Corn, switchgrass and miscanthus rhizosphere microbial communities from Kellogg Biological Station, Michigan, USA - LAR L8-2 metaG... | ecosystem: Host-associated > Plants > Roots >...
GTGGACTGTCAATGTGGCGGAGCCTATTTGCGACTGCGATGTCGCAGCTGTCCTCTAACCGCGCCCAGCAGTGTCCTTAGCTTCTCGCCGCTATTGCGGCAAAGCCTCGAAGCATCGAAGTCCTCGAGGAGTGAGGCGACTTGCCCCTCCGGAACGTGACCGCCACCCAAAGATCCCCGCATCTCCCTGACCCGTCTACGCATCTAAAGATTGACAACGATTCACTCAAGTCTTAGCATGGGGTTCAGCGCAATCATAGACGCATTGATTTTAAAGCACTTATCAAGTTTAGGAGGAGTATCGTATGGGAAAAATCATCGGAATTGACTTGGGCACCACCAATTCCTGCGTGGCGGTCATGGAAGGCGGCGAGCCCAAAGTGATCCCTAATGAAGAAGGAGGGCGCACGACCCCCTCTGTAGTTGGCTTTACCAAGACTGGGGAACGGCTGGTGGGTCAGGTGGCAAAGCGCCAGGCGATCACCAATCCGGAAAACACGGTCTATTCGATCAAGCGGTTTATGGGGCGCCGCTTCAACGAAGTGACAGAAGAAATCAAGATGGTGCCTTACAAGGTCGTGCAGTCTGGCGACCACGTCGCCGTTCTGGCGCAGGGCAAGGAGCACACTCCTCCGCAGATCTCGGCGCTGATATTGCAGAAGCTGAAGAAGGCCGCGGAAGACTACCTTGGCGAGAAAGTGACCGAAGCCGTCATCACCGTGCCGGCGTATTTCAACGACGCGCAGCGACAGGCGACCAAAGATGCCGGACAGATTGCCGGCCTCGAAGTGAAACGCATCATCAACGAGCCTACGGCAGCGGCGCTGGCCTACGGCCTCGACAAGACAAAAGACGAAATGATCGCGGTTTACGACTTTGGCGGCGGAACGTTCGACATCTCCGTGCTGGAAGTCGGCGAAGGCGTCATTGAAGTCAAAGCCACCAACGGCGACACGCACCTGGGCGGCGATAACCTTGACCAGCGGATTGTTGACTGGCTCATCGACGAATTCAAGAAGGACGAAGGCCTTGACCTGCGCGGCAAGGGCAACGAGATGGCTCTGCAGCGTCTGCGCGACGCAGCCGAGCGGGCGAAGATCGAACTCTCCACCACCATGGAGACGGAAATCAATCTGCCGTTCATTACCGCGGACGCAGGCGGTCCGAAGCATCTGGTGAAGAAGTTGACGCGGGCCAAGCTCGAGGGCATGGTCGAAGACATCATTCAGCGCTCGGTTGGGCCGTGCAAACAGTGTTTAAAAGACGCCGGCGTCGATGCCAGCAAGATCAACGAAGTCGTTCTGGTCGGCGGACAGACGCGCATGCCGCGCATCCAGACGCTGGTAAAAGAACTGTTCGGCAAAGAAGGACACAAGGGCGTGAACCCTGACGAAGTGGTTGCGATTGGTGCTGCGATTCAGGGTGGCGTGTTGGGTGGCGAAGTGAAAGACCTGTTGCTGCTCGACGTGACTCCGCTTTCTCTCGCCATTGAGACGCTGGGCGGCGTGGCAACGCCGATGATCCCGCGTAACACGACCATTCCGACCAAGAAAACGGAGACGTTCTCGACGGCGGCCGATAGCCAGACTTCGGTTGAGGTCCACGTACTGCAGGGCGAACGTCCCATGGCAGCGCAGAACCGGACTCTGGGCAAGTTCCACCTGACCGGCATTCCGCCGGCTCCGCGTGGCGTGCCCCAGATTGAAGTAACGTTCGACATCGACGCTAACGGCATCCTCAACGTGACCGCGAAAGACATGGCCACGCAGAAGGACCAGAAGATTACGATCACGTCGTCTTCCGGATTGTCGAAGGAAGAAGTCGAGCGCATGGCGAAGGAAGCCGACGCGCACGCCGCCGAAGACAAGGCGCAGCGCGATTCGATCGAGGCCAAGAACCAGCTCGACTCGATGGTCTACAACATCGAGAAGATGCTGCGCGAGCAGGGCGACAAAATCTCCGGCTCGGAACGCGGAGATGTTGAGAACGCCATTGCCGATGCCAAGAAGGCCTTGGAGTCGAATGACAAGGCCACGATGGACAAGGCGCGCGAAACGCTGACCCAGGCTTCGCACAAGCTGGCCGAGCAGATGTACAAAGCCGCTCAGCCGGCGCCGGGAGCAGCACCGGGCGGTCCAACGCCGGGCGCAACCGCCGGTGCCGACAGCGGCAACGGCCAGGGCCAGAAGAAAGACGAAGGCGTGATCGACGCCGAGTACGTGGACGTGGAAGACAAGAAGTAACGACAAAAGCATTGGCCACGGATCCTCGCGGATCGGAACGGATCAAGATCGTCCGTGAAAATCCGTGTTATCCGTGGCCGATTGTTTAGGAGGGGTCGAGTGGATTTTCAAGTCAATGGGGAAACATATTTCTTAAGCCTTGCCGAGAATGAACGGCAATGGGAAGTTTTTGTGTCGACCGCAAAGGGAGCGCGCTCAGTCCCGGTTTACGAGGACGCGCCGGAGTTCAGAAATTGGTCGATCCTGGTGGAAGAAGATAAAGACAAGCGGAAGATTCCGAACTAGGTTCGGTTCGGCTGCGACCTAAATTTCGGATTGCGCGCAAATGGCAAACACCCCCAAGAAGGATTATTACGAAATTCTCGGCGTTAAGAAGAGTGCTTCGGCGGACGAGATCCGCAAGGCGTTCCGCAAGCTGGCGCGCAAATACCATCCTGACGTCAATCCGGGCGACAAGGCTGCGGAAGAGAAGTTCAAAGCGCTCTCCGAAGCCAACGACGTTCTCAGCGATCCCAAGAAGCGCAAGATCTACGACCAGGTTGGCTTCTACTCCGACAACATCGATCCGGCCACGGCGGAAGCCTACGCTCGCGCCGGCGGCGGTTCGGGAGGCGGGGGCGGATTCCCAGGAGGATTCCCCGGCGGCCAACCGGATGGCGGCCAGGGGGTTCACTTCGATTTCGGCGGCTTCGATTTTTCTGACCTCGTCGACAACGCCGGACGCGGCCGCAAGAGCGGCGGCGGTGGCGGCGGTGGCAGCTTCCGCGACATCTTCGGTTCCATCTTCGGGGGAGGCCACGGTGCCGCTGCGGCCGAAGAGGGCCCGGAGCCCGGAACCGACCTGGAATATCAGGTCAACGTTCCTTTCTGGACGGCGATCCGCGGTGGCGTGATGCGCCTGAATATCACGCGCCATGATGTCTGCTCGAACTGCCACGGTCAGGGATTTTTGGAGGCGCCCGGAAAATGTCCAGAGTGCAACGGCACCGGACAGATCACGCAAACCGGTGGCCGCATGAAGTTCAATGTCCAGTGCCCACGCTGCCATGGCACCGGCAAGAATCTGACGACCTGCCCGACGTGCCACGGTGAGGGAACGGTCACAAAGACCGAACCCCTCGAAGTTCGCATCAAGGCCGGAACCCGCGACGGTCAGCGCATCCGTGTCCCCGGCAAAGGCAACGCCGGTGCTCACGGAGGCACGCCCGGCGATCTCTACGCCATCATTCGAACCGAGCCGCACCCAATTTTCAGGCGCGACGGCGACGACATCTACCTGACGGTTCCGGTCAACGCCACCGAAGCCGCCCTAGGGGCAAAAATTGAAGTGCCTACGATTGACGGCCGCGCACTCCTGAAGATTCCTCCGGGAACGCAATCCGGCCAAAAGCTGCGCCTGCGCGAAAAGGGAGTGCCGTCAGCTACCAAAGAAGGGGTGCGCGGCGACGAGATCGTAGAGATCACCGTCAACGTCCCCATGCCCCGCGACGAGCGCACCAAAGAGTTGCTCCGCGAATTGGCCAAGCTGAATCCCGAAGACCCCCGCGCGGAACTGTGGGCCAAAGTCTAGGTTCCCCAGTGCTCCCACTGTGGTGAGCGCCTTTCCCCGATCTGATACCGAGCCAACTCTTTCACCACAGGGATCACAGAGAGACACATTGCAAATCTGATATGCATGAGGCATGGCCTCTCTAGCTTGTGCTCACCCGCTACGCGTAAACGAAATCACCGGCGCCATTGTGAATTCCGCGATGAAGGTTCATTCGCTTCTCGGCCCGGGCCCGCTGGAAAGTGCCTACCAAGCCTGCTTGGCGCACGAACTGCGAAACTGCGGTTTCGAAGTCGCGACTGAAGTACCCATTCCCGTCTATGAAGGCCACGAACTTGAGGTCGGATATCGCATCGATCTGATCGTGGCGCATCGAGTCGTGGTAGAAGTGAAATCCGTCGAAGCCCTTCATCCGATTCATCAGGCGCAGTTGTTGTCCTACATGCGCATGAGCCATATACCGATCGGTCTCCTGATCAATTTCAACGTTCTCCATCTGCGGGACGGAATCAAGCGCATGGTCGACGGGCAAGACTGGCAGAATTAGTTCCCCGTGTTCCCCTGTGACCTCCGTGGTGAGCAGTAGCTTTTTAATACTTGCCTAAGCAATATACTATTACTGACTGAGTCAACTATCCATGCCATATCCTCCTTATGTCGCCACCATGCGACGATTCAACCGCTTCTATACCCGCCAGATCGGCCTCCTCGACGAAGGCCTGCTCAACAGCCCCTTCTCCCTGACCCAGGTTCGCACGCTCTACGAACTGGCCCAGCGCGAGCAAACCACGGCCGTCGAACTCTGCTCTTCTCTGGGACTCGATGCCGGCTACCTCAGTCGCATGCTGGCCGCCTTCGAGAAAGCTGGCCTCATCGAAAAGCGCAACTCCCCCACCGACGCCCGCCAAACGCTCTTGCGCCTGACGAGGAAAGGCCGCAAAGCCTTCGAACCCCTCAATGCCCGCTCGAACGACCAGGTCGCCACTATGCTTAGCAAACTTCCGGCCACGAAACAGTCCGACCTGCTTCAAGCCATGAACACAATCGAATCTCTTCTATCTCGCGACGCCGCCCGCCCAAAGTCCTACCTGCTGCGACAACATCGCCCCGGCGACATGGGATGGGTCGTCTACCGCCACGGCGTCCTCTACTACCAAGAATATGGATACGACGAGCGCTTCGAAGCCCTCGTCGCCGGCATCGTCTCGAAGTTCATTGAAAACTTCGACCCCGCCCGCGAACGCTGTTGGATCGCCGAAATCGACGGCGAAAACGTCGGCTCCATCTTCCTGGTCAAGAAATCCGCCACAGTCGCCAAACTCCGCTTGTTGCTGGTCGAGCCGACAGCTCGCGGCCTGGGAATCGGTCAACGCCTGGTCGAGGAGTGCGTCCGCTTCGCCCGCGACGCCGGCTACAAGAAAATCATGCTCTGGACGCAAAGCGAACTCCCCGCCGCGCGCCACCTCTACCAATACGCCGGCTTCGAAAGAGTCAGTCAGGAAAAACACAAAAGCTGGAGCCGCACCGATCTGGTCTCCGAAACCTGGGAACTCAAATTCTGAATGGAATCCTCTGTGCCCTCTGTGGTGAGAGCCTTTGAAGCAAGGCTCGGAGCCCCGCGCCATTACCTCCGTACCACACCGCCCGCTTGCAAAAATTTCACAAAATAATCCAAAAAAATGTTGCATCTGTGGAAATTTCCCGTAATCTCACAAATGCGAACTAACTTCGCCGAAATGCCCGGGAATCGCATCACACTTGGGAGCCGCGAACAAAATGTCTTCATGCGAAGACTCAAGGGAGACGCGGTGGTGAGAGTGAGTCGCTTGAGGAGGCAGCCATAGAAATTGGCAACAGCTAGCCGTCAACAAATCCAAACTTCCCAACCCCTCGCCGTCGTCCCCAACCGGAAGAAATTCGTTCGCCTCACGCTGTGGCCCCTGGTCGCGGCCACCTTCTTTATGGTGTCGGGCGGAACCTATGGCACCGAAGACATCGTTCACGGCGCCGGTTACGGACGCGCGATCCTTATCCTGCTGCTCACCCCGCTGCTCTGGAGCCTGCCCACGGCCTTCATGATCGGCGAGCTGTCGAGCGCGCTGCCCTACGAGGGCGGCTACTACGCCTGGGTGCGCCGCGCCATGGGCAACTTCTGGGGATTTCAGGAAGCGTGGCTCTCGCTCGTTGCCTCCATCTTCGACATGGCGATCTATCCCACGCTCTTCGTGGCCTATCTGACCCGCATGTTCCCGTGGTTCCAGGAAGGTAATCGCGGATGGTGGGTCGCGCTCGCCGTCGTCGTCGCCTGTGCCCTGCTGAATATCGCCGGAGTGAAGGTCGTCTCCCTCACCTCCCTCTGGCTTTTCGTGGCCCTCTCGGCGCCGTTCGTTGTGATCGTGCTGATGGCTCCTTTCAAGCTCGGAGCCTTGGCCAATGCCGTCACCAAGCCTACGACCTCTACGGTCGATATCCTTGGCGGCCTCCTCATCTGCATGTGGAACTACATGGGCTGGGACAACGCCTCGACCATCGCCACCGAAGTCGAGCGTCCGCAGCGGACATACCCGCGCGCGATGATCGTTGCAGTCTGTATCGTCGCGGCAACCTACGTCCTGCCCTTTGCCGCCATGTGGATTACCGGCCTGAAACCCACCGCATGGGAAACCGGCTCGTGGGCTGACATCGCCGCGCTGATCGGCGGTCCGCTCCTCCGCATCGGTGTCGTACTGGGCGGCTTGATGAGCGCGTTCGGCATGTTCAACGCCCTGGTGATGAGCTATTCGCGCCTGCCTCTGGCCATGGCGCAGGATGGCATGCTCCCCGGCATCTTCGCCAAGTTGCAGAAAAAATCGCGTGCCCCCTGGGTCGCGATCCTCGCGCTCGCCATCGGATGGGCGATGTGCCTCGGCCTCGGCTTTGCCCGCCTAATCACGCTCGACATCCTTCTCTATGGCGCCAGCTTGTTCCTGGAATTCATGGCGCTGGCTGTTTTGCGCTTCCGTGAGCCCGACCTGGCGCGGCCCTTCCGCGTGCCCGGCGGCTTGTTCGGAGCCATCGCCATCGGCATTCCACCGATGCTTCTGCTGGGCTTTTCAATCTTCCGCAGCCAGCATGAACAAATCTGGAATATGAGTTCCTTTGCCTTTGGCATGATCCTGATCGCGGCGGGCGTCGTAGTTTACTTCATCAATCTTGCCCTGAAGCCGGCGGGGTGGTCCCCCCGCGAAGAAAAACCTCAACCCGCAGCCTAAACGCGAAGGGATCAAAAAAGGACCGGGAAAATTCCCCGGTCCTTCGTATTTAAGCAAGGTGTGCATGTGGGGACAGCCGCCATCGCTGTCCGCCGGGCAAAGCCCGGCACTGGTAAGCACCGGCCTATGCCGCAGCCTGTGCCGTGTCCCGCAAGCTCTTCACCTTGTCATGCGCCTGCTGCACACTGGCCGCCTGCCGACGAATGATCTCCGTCAGATTCGCGGGCAACGTCCCTTTGAGCGCCTTCTGGTAAGTGTCCTTGGCGTTGTCCTCACCCTTCTCCACCGACTCCAGAATCGTCTTGTCGCCGCCGCCAAGCGCGACCTTGGTATCAATCCAGGCGCGATGCATCGCCGCCGAAGCCGATCCGGAAACCTTCTTATCCGGCTTGCCCAGCCGCACCAGTTCCGCTTCCAGTTCGCCGGCAAAGCGCGAACGCTCCAAACTCTGTTCGTTGAAATAGGTCTTCAAGTCCGCCCGCTTCACATGCGTCGCCGCGTCCTGATAGCCTTTTTGCCCGTCCTTATTCGTTTCGATAAGATTTTCAACCACACTGATCGCATTATTTTCGTCCATAATAGTCCTCCTGAATTTTGGATGCGAGGATGCTTCCGGGGTTTGGCATCAAAGTGCGATTGAAATTAGGTAGAAAAATCATCGTGCTCTAGAATCACTTTAAGAGAGAACGCGTGACCAAACGCAAGTCGAAAGGCGCATACATGTTGAGCCGTTTTGCGGGCGTGAGCGAAGTGGGAGTCCGCTGGCGAAATCCCGAGCGGCGCGAGGGAACCAGGTGACCAAACGCAAATCCAAGGGCGCATACATGATCTCGGCTGTCGCCGAGATGTACGGAATCCATCCTCAGACGCTTCGCCTGTACGAGCGCGAAGGCCTGCTCAAGCCCTCGCGCACCGAAGGCAACACTCGCCTCTACACCGACGAAGACTTGCAGCGCCTCGAGTTCATCCTCTCCCTGGCGCGCGACCTCGGGGTGAACATCAGCGGCATGGCGATCATCCTGCAAATGCGCGAACGCATGGAGGAGATGCAGCGCCAGATCCAGGAGTTCGTTCAATACATCCAGCAGGAAGTGTTAACGCGCGCGACCGCAGCCGCCGACCCGTCAAAAGGTGCGATCGTCCCCGTTCGCCGCCCCATGGTGAGCCCTTCGATCCAGGTCAGCAAGAAGAAATAACTCGCAGAACTCCTGTCATCCTGAGCGCAGTCGCTGTTTCGCGAAGCGAAGCAGCGACGAAGTCGAAGGACCTCTTTCCCGAAAAGGAGTTTTCTCGAAACTCCCGACGCGCCGCGAATCTCGTCAACTCCCAACCCCACCGCGTATGATATGAAGTCCCTAGCCGATTGCCCCATGCTCCCCTTCAAGCTCATCTACAGCGACGCTTACTTCCTGCCCATCGGTGAGCACGTTTTTCCTGCAGAAAAATACCGCCGCATCCGCGACCGCCTAATCTCCACCGGCGTCGCCGATGCCAACGATTTCCTCGAGCCTCAACCCGCCACCGATCAGGACATCCTGCTCGTTCACAAACCCGAGTACGTGCAGAAGCTGAAGACCGGCACTCTCAGTCCGCGCGAAGAATTAGAAATGGAAATCCCCTACTCCCGCGATCTCGCGGAGGCCTTCTGGCTCGCGGCCGGCGGATCCATACTTGCAGCCCGCCAGTCCCTCACCGACAAAGTGTGCATCAGCATCGGCGGAGGCTTCCACCATGCCTTCCCCGATCATGGCGAAGGATTCTGCATGATCCATGACGTAGCGGTCGCCATTCGCCGCATGCAGCGCGACGACAAAATTCGCACCGCCATGACCCTCGACTGCGACGTGCATCAAGGCAATGGCACCGCAGCAATCTTCGCCGGAACCAGAACCGCCAGCGCCCTGCTTCCGTCGTCAACCTCAACCGTGCAGCAACCCGAAGGCGCGCCGAGAGGCAAGATGCGTGGCGCCCACGCCGGCGACGTCTTCACCATTTCTCTCCACCAGCACAACAACTACCCTCTCCACAAACCGCCATCCTCCATCGACGTCGACTTGCCCGACGGCACCGGCGACGACGATTACCTTGCCTGGCTCGACAACGCCATCAGCTCCGGCCTCCGCCAGTTCGAGCCCGACCTGCTCTGCTACATCGCCGGCGCCGATCCCTACCGCGAAGATCAGTTGGGCGGCCTGAATCTGACGATTGAAGGACTGAAGAAGCGCGACCAACTCGTCTTCCGAGTTGCCCGCGCTCGCAACATCCCCGTAATGGTCACTTATGCCGGAGGTTACGCGCAGAATGTAGAAGACACCGTTACCATCCACAGCAACACGGTGATCGCGGCAAAGGAAATCTTCGCCGCATCTCCATCCCCCAAAACCGTGTCATCGTGAACGCAGTCGAAGGATCCCTACCAGCAAGCACGACCGAGGACCTCAGCAAGGCGTTCCAGGCACGAACCGAGAGGGGCCTCCGCTTCAACAAAGCCGCTTCAGACGCCCTCGCTATACTCGATGGAATGAACATCACTCCTTCGAACCTCTCCCACAGTGAACTCTACGGCCTCATCCTGAACTCGGTCGTGCCCAGGCCCATCGCATGGGTTTCCACGCTCAGCGCCTCCGGACACGCGAACCTTGCTCCCTTTTCGTTTTTCAATTGTGTTTGCATCGAGCCTCCGCTGCTCGCGTTTGCGCCCGGACTGCGAGCACCCAGGCAGCCCAACTCAATCGACGGAGAAGCCAAAGACACGCTGCGGAACGTCCGCGAGACGAAAGAATTTGTAGTCAACATAGTGACGTACGCTCTCGCCGAGGCCATGAACAAAACGAGCGGCGAATATGACGCCTCGGTCAATGAGTTCGAACTGGCGCAGGTCGCCCCGGCACCGTCGCAAGTCATCAAAGTCCCGCGCGTAGCCGCGTCCCCTGTGAGTTTTGAATGCAGGCTCTATCAGATTCTGGATTTCTCGCCCTCCCCAAAAAGCAGCAGCCTGGTGATCGGCGAAATCGTCTCGATCCACCTGGATGACGCACATCTGAAGGATGGGAAACTCGACCGCAACTCCCTCGATCTGATCGGCCGCATGGGCGGCATCCAGTACACCCGCACCACCCAACGCTTCGACATGGTGCGCCCGAAGGTCGGATGAGCCTATCGTCGTCACCAATCGATCGGCGCGAATGTCGCTCCTGGCCTCAATGCGAATTCCGCATCCACGGTTAGCCCGTGGAGTTCCCCCAAGCCGCGAAGCGGCGAAAGAATGCAGCCCACGTAGCAAGACGTGGGTACATGGCCTAAGAGAACTAGCGAGCCCGGAGGGGCGCAAGACACGCCGCACAAAACCCACGAGGAATCACACGATCCGCGGCAACCAGTCCGCTCCGGACCCGACCACCCGCATCCGCAGGAAATCCACACTCCCCATCTGACATCTGCCCTTGCGTCCCACCCAAACTTTGCGTGATCATACCGTAGCGAAAGCGCCTTGGCAGATCGAGGGACCAAAAGCCTAACCCCTTTATTCCCAGGATTTTACCCGTAACGCGCTGAGCCCCAAGATATTGCGGCCCGATTTCTCCCAAATCTATGATTTCAATAGACCGAGGGGAGGGGAGTGGGGGTTACTGAAAGGTAAACTCGGAACAAAGCAACCCATTCCAGTCGCCACCCAAAAAATAATTCTGTGGATCAAGACCACTCGCTGACTCCCGACTCCTAGCTCCCGACTCTCGCTGCTAGAATGAAACCTCACTTCCATGTTTGAGAATCTTCAGGAAAAACTCCAACGCGCCTTCAAGACCCTCCGCGGACAAGCCACACTCACCGAGGAGAACATCGACGAAGCGTTGCGCGAAATTCGCCTCGCCCTGCTCGAGGCCGACGTCAACTTTAAGGTCGTCAAGCAGCTCATCGACCAGATTCGCGCCAAGGCTATCGGTCAGGAAGTCATGACCGCTCTCTCGCCTGGCGAACAAGTCATCAAGATCCTGCGCGACGAACTCGTCGAGGTTCTCGGCAAAGACACCGCCCGCGTGAAGTTCGCCTCGCAACCTCCCACAGTTGTGCTCATGGCTGGACTGCAGGGTTCCGGTAAGACCACCACGTCGGGAAAACTGGCGAACTGGTTCAAGGTCGGAGGACATCGTCCTCTGCTCGTCTCGGTCGACGTGTATCGTCCCGCGGCCCGAGAGCAGTTGAAGGTTGTCGCACAGGCAGTCAAAAGTCACATCTACGAAGGACAAGTCACCGAAGCCAACACTGCAACCGTCGAGCGCCTGGTAAAGGAAGCGCGTCGCGAAGCCGTCGTCTCCGGTTGCGACGTGCTCATCGTCGATACCGCAGGCCGCTTGCACATCGACGACCAGCTCATGGACGAGATGCAGTCACTGAAGAAACTGCTGAATCCGTCGGAGATACTGTTCGTCGCCGACGCCATGACCGGACAAGATGCAGTCCGCTCCGCTGAAGAGTTCCATAAGAAGTTGTCGCTGACTGGCGTTGTGCTCACCAAGATGGACGGTGATGCTCGCGGTGGCGCAGCGCTTTCCATCCGCCAAGTCACAGGTCAGCCCATCAAGTTCATCGGCGTGGGCGAAAAGTACGACGCGCTGGAACCGTTCCATCCTGACCGCATCGTCTCGCGCATTCTCGGCATGGGAGACATTCTCTCGCTGATCGAGCGCGCCGAATCGCAGATCGACAAGAAGAAGGCGCAGGAGATGGCCACCAAGGCCCTCACCGGCGATGGTTTCTCGCTGGAAGATTTCCGCGACCAGTTGCGCCAAGTGAAGAAGATGGGATCGATGAAGAGCCTGATGGGAATGCTCCCCTCGATCGGCCCCTTCTCCGGCTTGCAGAAGGCCGCTGACAACGTAGACGAGAAGCAGATCAACCGCGTCGAAGCCATCATCAATTCGATGACCTCGCACGAGCGCAACCACCACGAAGTGATCAACGGCAGCCGCCGCAAACGCATCGCCCGCGGCTCCGGCACGACCGTGCAGGAAGTGAACAACCTCCTCCGCCAGTACGCGCAGATGAAGAAGATGTTCAAGCAAATGGGCAAACCAAGTTTCGCGCGCAGGCTGGCAGGAATGAAGCTGCCGGGAATGTAGTGCAACAGCAACCAGTACACAGTACTCGGTACTCAGTCAAAACTGACCAAATGCCGCTGGCTTTGTCATCCTGAGCGGATTCGAAGGATCCCTATCAGCACATTTTCAGCATCGCGAAATGGCGTTCTTGACGAAGTCTTCAGGTTCCGACGACACGGATCGAGTCCGTTACGGCGCGTTCAGCAGCACCTGTCCAGTCTGTCCCTCCATCGTTACGGTCGGACCAACTGAGTTGCCGTTGACATCGACGTACGAGCCAGCGGGCAGCGTGACGGTTGCGGTCGCGAGATGAGGATTCACCAACGCTAGCCCTCCCGAATACATCCGCGCCCAGACTCCCTGCGTCTTCTTCATCGCGCTCGTGGCGTGTCCAATGGGGATCGAGTATTCGGGAAACGTAATCAGCGAGCCGTAGTCCTGTCCACCGCCTGCGGTGAAACCAGTCATGTACATGTACGTGCAATTGTTCTTCACCAGCAAATAGTTCGCGATCACCCAGAGGCGCGCTGACTGCGGAATGTCCGTCGTAAGCTCTGACTCTTCGCCGTTGGTCATGTAGCAGATTCCCTTGCTCTGGACGTACTGCAGCACGGCCATGATCTGCTCCCATTGCATTGGAGGAGGAACATTCGGCGGAGTTCCATAGTTGGTGAAGCCGCGCTCGTCGAAGAGAAGATCGGTTGTCCTCATGAGTTGCAAGTTCACCCGCTCCGAATAGCCGAACTCATACGACACATTCACTTGCATGGTTGCTGTCTTGGAGTAGTTATGAACGTGCCTGTAAGTGGCGAATTCCCACGCCAGTTCGTCACGCTGATAAGCAGGATCCGTCGATTGTCCGCTGTATTGCTGCACCCAACTTCCGGAAAGATCGTAATGGCCGCAGCGTCCCCAGTTGCTGCTGGCCGACATGGTGTCGACAGCAATTCCCCCGTAACCCAGCGCTAAGGGAGCATCCACCCAATTCGCCCACTGGTAAGCGCGCACTGCGGGATTGGCAAAGTCGATCGGCGCAAGATCCCTCGATCCAAACTCAAAGGCGAGAGTCTTCCGGTCGCAAAGATATTCGAGCCAATCCGGATGATGCTGCTGATACCAGGCAACGCCGTGGGTGAAGTTGTCGACCGAGTACGGGATGTAGACCGTGTTGTACACGCCAGCGGGCTCATTCGGATAATCGGAGGCCCAAACCATATCGACAACGCCGGATTCGTCGTTGATGTCGGGGACGTTGTAGTTAAAGACCATCTCGAGGTGAATGTTGTTCGCCGTATCGGGGAAGTATTGGGTACGAGCCTTGAGAAAAGACTCCTGTGCCTGGGAGATCGCGAAGCCGTAGAGAAGGGTCAGCAGCACGTGGAACACCGATCGGAACATGAGGTACCTCCGCAAGGAAACGAACGCAATCGTAAACAAACGAATTAGCGTGAATGCAATATACGCCGCACCCCTCTCCGGCTGCAATCGGTTCGTTACGAACGCGTCGCCGCGCCAGGACGGTCGTCTGTGTCATCATGGCTGCTATGAAGTGGCGATCCCTTGAAGAAGCCAGTCCGGGTCTGGACAGGCGTCCTTTGCGCGAAATCTTTGCTGAGCGCAAGGAACTCATTGCCGAATACGTTCCTGCTGAGACACAGGCCATTCACGCGAAGGCCGTCGCGGAACTCAAGGCTAAGCATCTTGCGTCGAACATTCTGGCAGTCGGAGCGAAAGCGCCTGCCTTCGATCTCCTCGACCACCACGGAAAGCCTGTTTCTACTTCCGACCTGCTCGCCAAGGGAAGACTCGTGCTCTGTTTCATCCGCGGACGATGGTGCCCGTTTTGTGTAGGACAGATGGAAGCGATGAACCTTGCTATGCCGCAGATCGAGCGGGCTGGCGCGACATTCGTCGCCATTTCTCCGCAGACGGTGAAGCAGGCGTTCTTCATGCACGATCAGCACAAGCTGCGCTTTCCGCTGCTCTCCGATGCAGGCAACAGAGTAGCGCGGCAGTTTGGATTGATTTATCGCGTTCCCCAGTTGCAGGAAGCGGTGTATCGGCGAGCATTCGTCAACCTGCCCTTCACTAACGGGGACGAAAGCTGGGAGCTGCCGATTCCCGCGACCTACATCATCGATCGTGACGGAACGATCCTGTATGCTGCGGGGAACGAAGACTACACCGAGCGTCCAGAACCAGCCGACATCGTGCTTGCACTCAAGGGCTAAAGCCCAATTCTCTGAGAGCCTTAACGGCACGGCTGAAGCCGTGCCCTTCCACGAACCCTCTTTCGCGAACCTCCTCCACGAACCCTTTACGCAAACGCGCGTAAACGCTACTCAGAATCGAGCCACGAAGCGCAGCTTTCGGTACACTGAATACTCATGCACTACATCTATGGCATCAACTCGGTGACCGAAGCGCTGAAGGCGCGTGGGCGTGCGTTTGAGTGGGTTGGAATGGCGAAGGAACGACACGACATCCGCCTGCAGCGGCTGATTGAAGATTGCCGGCGACTCGGCGTAAACGTGCGCTTTCTGGAGCGCACCGAACTCGACAAACTGGCCGGCAATGCCGCGCATCAAGGCGTCGTCGCAGTGACGTCTGCTAAGCAATACAACGATCTCGAAGATGTGATCAACGCGAAGCGCGCGGAATATTCGCTCGTGGTTGTGCTCGATGGAGTAGAAGATCCGCACAACCTCGGAGCAATTCTGCGCACGGCCGATGCAGCGGGCGCGAATGGCATCGTGATTCCGGAACGGCGCGCGGCAAGCGTTACAGGCACGGTCACAAAGGTGTCCGCTGGCGCAAGCGAGCATATGCCCATCGCCAAGGTGACGAACATCGCGCGCAGCATCGAAGACCTGAAAGCGCACAACGTCTGGACCGTTGGGCTCGACGAACGTGGCAAACAGTCTTACTACGAAATGGACTACAACATGGATTGTGCGTTGGTTCTGGGTGGAGAAGGCAAGGGCCTGCACGATCTGGTGAAGCGGAAGTGTGACTTCCTGGTTTCGATTCCGATGCTGGGCAAGGTTCCGTCGCTGAATGTTTCTGTGGCTGCAGCAGCTGTGTTGTTTGAAATCGTGCGACAGCGGCGCGCGAAGCAGGTTTCCGCGGAAGCAAAATGAAGTTCTCCGCAACGAAGTCACTCTATAAGAGCCTGGGTTTTCTCGGTGTCCTCTGTGCCTCTGTGGTGAATGCCTTTGCGCTCGACCGTGAGGCATTCTGCTTCGCCAACTACGACCTGACTGTTCAGATCGATTCCGAACAACATCGTCTCGGAGTTCGCGGCAAAGTTACGCTGCGGAACGACGCGCCGACTCCACAGAAGATCGCGGTGTTGCAGATCTCGTCGTCGCTTGATTGGCGATCTGTGAAGGCAGGCGACAAAGCCGTGCAGTTCGTCTCGCAGCCTTATACGTCTGACATCGATCACACGGGTTCGCTTTCAGAGGCGATCGTCACGTTGCCCCAAGCGATCGCCCCGAACGGAACTATCGAACTGGAGATTGCGTACGAAGGCGTGATCCTTCCCGATGCGACCAGGCTGACGCGAATCGGAACGCCGGAGGAAGCGGCGAACAGCACCGACTGGGACCAGATCGCCCCTGATTTCTCAGCAGTGCGAGGAGTGGGCAACGTCGCATGGTATCCGATTGCGACCGAGGTTGCGAATTTGTCCGAGGACGACAGCTTGTTTGAGGTTCTGAACCGGTGGAAGGACCGCGAGTCCCCTGCCAAAATGCACGTACATTTTCGCGTGTCCAGAGACGATGGAGAAGCACAAGAACTCCTCATCAATGAAACCTCCTGCAAAGTCATGTATGAGCAAATCGGGCGATCTTCTCTCTACAATGCAGACTGCGCATATGCCCCGCTCGGTCGGATCGCGCCTCTCTTTGTGATGGCTAACTATCACCTGGTGGAGCGGCCGAGTGTAGTGGTTCATTACCTTCGCGGTCATGACACGTCCGCGATCGCCTACGCCGACGCTGCGGACAAAGCCCTGCCATTGATCACAGACTGGTTTGGGAAGCCCCGGGAAAGAGCTCAAACGGCTGACCTCGCGGATCCAAACGGCGCAATCTTCGAGAGTGGAGCTTTCTTCCTGACTCCTCTAGCCAGCCTCGATACCAAGGTGCCTGTGCTCGCTCCAGCACATCAGTTGACGCACCTGGCGGTTCACTCATTTCGTCCGTGGATCGAAGAAGGGCTGGCTCACTTTGCTCAGGCTCTCTATCTCGAAGGCGAGAAAGGACGCAAGGCCGCGCTCGAATACATGGGACTGCACCGGTCTGCATTGACCGAAATCGAAGCGTCAACGACCGCTCCCCGATCTGAAGATGAGGCGAACCGCTCGCTGGTGAATACGACCAGCGAGGAACTGTATCGCAGCAAAGCGATGTGTGTGTGGTGGATGTTGCGCGACATGGTCGGTGATGCTGCACTTAAGAAAGCTCTGGCGAACTACCATCCGGAGCAGGACAAGGAACCCTCGTATATGCCACGGTTGATCGCGGCACAAACGCAGCGTGACCTGGAGTGGTTTTTCGATGATTGGGTGTATCGCGACCGCGGATTGCCGGACTTCAAGGTCGAGTCCGCGTTCTCGCGTAAGACGATGACCGGATTGTACATGCTCACGATCACTCTGGATAATCTAGGGACCGCCTCGGCTGAAGTTCCTGTCATCGTCAAGTTTCAAGGTGGAGAGATGATGAAACGGCTGGAGGTCCACGCTAAGAACAAGGCGGTGATTCGCATTGAGACTCCTTCGGCGCCGCAGGAGATCGTCGTCAACGACGGGAGCGTGCCTGAGAGTGACACGACGAACAATACATTCAAGATAGAGGCGGTAGATAAATAGGATTCACCACAGGGGACACAGAGGAACACTGGGACCGCGAAAGCGGACTGAGCTTGGCTGCCGGCCTTAACGTCTTCAACATTCTTGGGAATGTCCACGTACCTGCCGGCCTCCGTGGTAGCTTGATTTGTCGGTAAGGGGAGGAAATGTTTGGCCTACATTCAATTTCTGGGAGCTGCGGGAACTGTCACTGGCTCGAAACACCTGATCAATACTGGAGATGCTTCCGGTAAGAGCGGATACCAAGTCCTCGTCGATTGCGGGATTTTTCAGGGGCCGAAGGAATGGCGTGAACGCAACTGGCACAACATGCCGGTTCCCGCCAACGCGATCGATGCGGTCATTCTGACCCATGCACACCTCGATCATTGCGGGTGGATTCCGCGGCTGGTGAAAAGCGGGTTTCGCGGGCCAATTTTCGCTACGGCTCCGACGATTGATTTGTGCGGAATCGTCCTTCCCGACTCGGGCCATCTGCAGGAAGAAGACGCCCGCTTCTACAACAAGATGAAGAAGTCGAAACATGATCCGGCGTTACCGCTGTACACGTTCGAGGAGGCACAGAATTCGCTGCAATATTTCAAGCCGGTGCAGGTTGGTCAGGAGACTCGCCTCTCACCGGAGCTAACCTTCCGATTCGTGCGTGCCGCGCACATTCTTGGATCGTGCATGGTGGAGATATCGCTGGGTGGGAACGGGCAGACGCGGCGTTTGCTGTTTACGGGCGACGTTGGACGCGTGCGTGATCAAAAGATTGCTCCAGGGAAGGTTGTGCATTCCGGACCGCAGGAAGGCGAGAGCGCAGACCTCGTGGTGCTGGAATCGACTTATGGAAATCGTACGCATCCGAAGGAAGATCCATTGCCGGAACTGGCGTCACTGATTACGGCAACTGCCAACCGAGGCGGTAGCGTGGTGGTTCCGGCGTTTGCGATTGAACGCACGCAGAAATTTGTTTTCATCCTCAAGCATCTGATGGAGTCGGGACAGATTCCGCGTATGCCGGTTTTTTGCGACAGCCCGATGGCTATCAAGGCGGTTGAGGTCTTCCTGAAGCACGACGAAGAGTACAGCGACGAGACGCGGGAAATGATCCGAAAGTATGGCTCGCCGCTGCAGTGGCCGGGATTCACGTTTGCGTCAACCCCGGAGGAATCGAAGCGGATCAACGCTGCCGTCATGCCTTCGGTGATCATTTCTTCCAGCGGCATGGTGACCGGCGGACGCATCTTGCATCATCTTGTGCAGCGGCTGCCGGATCCAAGGAATCTAGTGCTGTTTATCGGGTTTCAGGCGCCGGGGACGCGTGGGTTCACCATCAAGAACAAGAGTGATGAAGTAAAGATCTTTGGGGATTTCGTTCCCATTCGCGCTCAGGTTGTTGCGCTGGAGCAGTTCAGCGATCACGCGGACCCGCCGGAGTTGCTGCAGTGGCTGCGCACTTTTCGGAATCAGCCGGCGACGACCTATCTGGTGCACGGGGAACCGGACGCTTCGGGGAAGTTGCGCGATTTGATGCAGAAGGAGTTGGGTTGGAACGTGCAGCTAGCGGAGTATTTGGAGAAGGTGGAAGTCCGGTAAGGTAGGCGCAGAAAACAACTTAACCACAGAGGACACAGGAAGGGCGATCTGCTTATCTTGACGTGAAGGCTGCGAGAGCTGTCAGCTTTCCGGCGGCTGCCCCAGAGTCGATCGACTTGATCGCGAGCGGGAGTGCGTCGGCGATATGGTCGGCTCGGCCGGCAGCGACCAGCGCGGCACCGGCGTTAAGAACCACAACGTGTCGGCGCGGCGACTTTTCTCCACTGAGGACAGCACGGATGATCGCAGCATTTTCGATGGCATCGCCGCCAGCGATATCCTGCAACGTGGCGCGAGTCATGCCGAACTCTTCCGGTTCTACTTCGTAGGATCGGACTGATCCGTCGCGGGCTTCGGCCACTCGGGTTGTTCCCGTGATCGTGATTTCGTCGAGGCCATCGTGCCCGTGCACCACGAGCGCGCGATGCAGGCCCAGCATGCTCAGGGCCTCGGCGAGCTTTTCAACCAGATCGAGTGAGTACACTCCTACGACCTGACCGCTCGCGCGTGCCGGATTGGTCAGCGGGCCCAGCAGGTTGAACATGGTGCGCATGCGCAATTCGCGGCGCACGCCTTGCACCTGCTTCATCGCGGGATGCAGATTAGGAGCATAAAGGAAGCAGATGCCGACTTCGCGCAAGCATTGAGCGGCGCGCTCGGGCGAGAGTTGAATGTTCACACCCAGGGCTTCGACGACGTCAGCCGAACCGCACTTGGAACTGATACTGCGATTGCCGTGCTTGGCGACGCGGACACCCGCTCCGGCGGTCACGAGTGCGGTCGCAGTGGAGATGTTGAAAGTGCCGCTGGCGTCGCCGCCGGTGCCGCTGGTATCGACCAGAGAATTCTCGCCTGGAACTTCCAAGAGCGCGTCGCGCCCCGTACCGGTTACGGCGATAGCTTCCGCACTGGCACGCTCGATGGGCAAAGGCGCGGCAGCGGCACGGATCGCTTCGGCGAAGCCCACAATCTCCTCCACGGTTTCACCCTTCATGCGCAAGGCGATGAGCAGGGCCGCAATTTGAGCGTCGGTACACTTGCCGGTCAGGACTTCAGACATCACTTCACGAGCCTCGCTGCGATCGAGGGATTGGCTCTGGTTCGCGATGCGATGGAGGGCGTCGAGGATCATGCTCGCAGAATTGTAAGGCATCGGCGTTGGAAGAACCCATATCGAAAATCCAGCGGCGTTTCACCACCGGGGACAAATCGGACACGAAGGAATGTTCTCAATCCCAGAATGTGCGCACAAAACAAATCACGCGGGAGATGAGATGCCCAGCGCCGGCAACCAGTGAAAACTAGGGCTCGACGGTCGCCACGTCGTGCAAAGGCTTCATAAAATAATCGCGCCAGTCTTCCGGAAGGGCGGGGGTTGCTATCGCCTTGTCCAGCAAGTCACGGTTGTATTTCTCTTCGACAAATAGCCGGTTCATTTCTGCGATGGTGATAGCTTGAGGTTCTCGAGACAGGAATTCAAATGTGTTTCCGGCAGAGACCGTGCCTTCCCGCTCCACGGAAAAGTAAAAGCCGCTGCGGGCACTGCGCAAGAAACGCGCGAGAATGTCATTTCGGTCAAACTTCGCTGCCAGCTTGTAGCAGGGTGTGCGTGGCTGCCGGACCATGATTTCCGCTGTGCCGATTTGCAGGCGATCGCCAATGTGAAGCTCATGTTCCATCAGGCCTTCCGTGGTGAAGTTCTCGCCGAACATCCCCCAAGGCAGCTGCGTTCCGGGCAACTCCCTGCGCCAGAACTCGTAGTGTTCGGAGGGATAGGCGTAAACCGCCTTGAATTGACCGCCATGAACCGTGAGATCGGCCTGACGATCGCCGTCGAGATTGAGGGCCCGCAACGGAATCGGGCCCGATACCGGTTGCTTGAAGATGCCGGTATTGATCGTCGCGCCCTGATAGACCACCAATCGCGGTCGCGCGACGTTGAGTGATATCAGCTTCACAATCGGAATCCTCCTGGAGATTCAGCCGATTATCTTACTTCTTAATTTTGATTTCGAAGCGGAGGGAAAGTCGCAGAGTTTGTTCGGACTGGCAGTCCCGACATGGGACTCAATTGAATTAAAATTCCCGCGAGGTTTGCTCTAACGCGAGGGCGTTCTATAGAATTGCAAGTTTGCTGCCCGCAGTGCGTCGCCGCAAGCAGGGTCCTTCCGAATTCTTAATTGACGAGTCGTCCTTATGAAAATCCATGAGTATCAGGCAAAAGCAATTCTTAAGAAGTACGGTGTAAGTGTGCCGCGTGGGGCGATGGCCGCCTCGCAAGACGAGGCCGAGGCCGCCGCCAAAGAGCTGTTCAACTCGGGCGCGACCGGAGTGGTGGTGAAGGCGCAAATCCACGCCGGCGGACGTGGCAAGGGCGGAGGTGTGAAGATAGGCAAGTCGGTGAACGAGGCCGGAGAACTCGCCTCCAAAATGCTGGGCATGAAGCTGGTGACGCATCAGACGGGGCCGGAGGGCCGCATCGTGCGGCGGTTGCTGATCGAGGAGACTCTACCGATCGAGAAAGAACTCTACCTGGGGATTCTGGTGGACCGCGCGGAGGGTAAGCCGGTTTTCATGGCGTCGGCCGCGGGTGGGATGGAGATCGAGCAAGTCGCGGCGGAGAATCCAGATGCGATTTTGAAGCAGCACATCGATCCGGGGATGGGGTTGGAGGCCTTTCAGGCGCGGAAGATTGCGTTCAGGCTTGGACTGAACGCCAAGCAGATCAATCCTGCGGTGGGATTCCTGACCAGCCTGTATAAGGCGTTCCTCGACACGGATGCTTCGCTGCTCGAGATCAATCCTTTTATTACGACGACGGATGGGCGGCTGTTCGCGCTCGACGCGAAGATCAACTTCGACGATAACGCGCTGTTTCGGCACGCCGATCTGCGGGAGTTGCGCGACATTACGGAAGAAGATCCGCTGGAAGTGGAGGCGTCGAAGTACAGCCTCAACTACATCAAGCTCGATGGCAGTGTCGGGTGCATGGTGAACGGCGCCGGGCTGGCGATGGCGACGATGGACATCATCAAGTATGCGGGCGGCATGCCGGCGAACTTCCTGGATGTGGGCGGCGGGGCAAGTTCCGAGCAGGTGGCGCACGCATTCGAAATTCTGTTGAGTGATAAGAATGTGAAGGCCGTGCTGATTAATATTTTCGGCGGGATTCTTCGTGTGGACACGCTCGCTACGGGCGTGGTGGAAGCGGCTCGCAAGACGAATATCAAGCTGCCGATTGTGTTGCGGCTGGAGGGAACGAACGTCGATGAAGGGAAGAAGATCCTGATGAATTCGGGGTTCAACTTCATGGTTACAGATACGATGAAGGACGCTGCCGACAAAGTTGTCGCGGCGGCTCGAGGGACTTTGGGCGTTACCGAATGGCGATAGGGTCTGTGCCCTAGGGCTCTCACCACTGGGGGCACTGAGGAACACAGTGGCAACACGTCATCTGAGTGCGGATAAGAATCACGGTTGCGAGGTGTTTTTCATATGGCAATTTTAGTGAATAAGGATACGCGGGTCGTGGTGCAGGGACTTACTGGGCGCGAAGGCACGTTTCATGCGAAGGCAAGCCAGGCGTACGGCACACAGATTGTTGGTGGCGTGACTCCGGGCAAGGGTGGAACCACGCATGAGGGCTGGCCGATTTTTAATACCGTGCGCGAGGCGGCAGACAAGACCGGGGCGAATGCCACGGTGATTTTTGTGCCTCCGCCGTTCGCGGCGGACGCCATCATGGAAGCGGCCGATGCTGAGATTGATTTGATCGTGTGCATCACTGAGGGGATCCCGACGCTGGATATGGTGAAGGCGTGGGAATTTCTGCAGGACCGAAAGTCGCGACTGATTGGGCCGAACTGCCCGGGAATTATTTCACCGGGCAAGTGCAAGATCGGCATCATGCCGGCTTCGATTCACAAAGAGGGATCGATTGGCATTGTTTCCCGCTCGGGCACGCTTACCTATGAAGCGGTGCATCAGCTGACGCAGCGCGGGATTGGGCAGTCGACCGCGATTGGGATTGGCGGCGATCCGATTATTGGCACGAATTTCATCGATGCGCTGGACCTGTTCAACCGTGATCCGGAGACGGAAGCCGTAATCATGATCGGGGAGATTGGCGGGAACGCCGAAGAGACGGCTGCGGAGTTTGTGAAGGCGCACATGAAGAAGCCGGTGGTGGGATTTATTGCCGGACAAACAGCGCCTCCGGGACGGCGGATGGGACACGCGGGGGCGATCATTTCTGGCGGCAAGGGCACGGCCGCGGAAAAGATGAAAGCGCTGGAGGGTTGCGGGATCCGGGTGGCGAAGTCTCCGGCGGCGATCGGCGAGACCCTGGCGGCCGCGCTGGGCGTGAACGTCTAAAAGCAGTGGCCAGTGTTCAGTTGTCAGGAATCGTCGTCAAATCATAGCCAAGGAACAACGACCGAACTTATGAAAACTCTGCAACGCACATTCACCATCGTCAAACCCGATGCCGTCCGCAAGAATGCAGTCGGCGACATCATTGAGCAGTTCGAGAAGAATGGATTCCGCATCCTCGCCATGAAGATGCTGGAAATCTCGAAGCACCAGGCCGAGCAGTTTTATGCTGTGCATGCCGCGCGGCCATTCTTCAACACTCTGACCGACTTCATGTCGAGTGGACCGATCGTTGTGCTGGCGCTGGAGAAGGAAAATGCCATCGCCGATCTGCGAAAGTTGATGGGGGCCACCAATCCCGCGCAGGCCGAGGATGGGACGATCCGTAAGAAGTGGGCGACTAACATTGAGCACAATGCGATTCACGGGTCGGACGCGGAAGATACAGCTCGGTTTGAGTTGAGCTTTTTCTTTGCGGGGTACGAATTGGCGAAATAAGTACTCGGTACTCAGTACTCAGTACTCGGTTGTTCGAGCGCTGGGTTTAACTGGGTACTGAGTACCAGGACTGAGTACTCATCATGCCCGTTGTTCAGATCACGATGCTGCAGGGCCGCACCGCCGATCAGAAGCGCAAAATCGCGAAGCGGATTACGGACGCTCTGGTGGAAGAAGCCGGAGCGCGGCGGGAAGCTATTGTCGTGGCGTTCAACGAGGTCTCGAAAGAGAGCTATGCCTCGGGCGGCGAGTTGATGATCGATAAGGTGAAGTCGTAATCGCGCTGACGGCTGCGCGCCTTCCACGGCAAACGCGGGCGGGGGCCGCGCCACATTTCTTCTTTCAACTAGCCTAGCGGTTCAAAGAGGTGGCCTTCCACGCGGTCGGCGATCTTGGGGAGATCTTTGCGGGCGTGTTGCAGAAAATGGGGAGCGACTCGGTGAGCTTCGAGCGCGGCGTCGTCTTTGTATTGCTCGTAGATAAAGAAGCGACGTGGCTCCGTCTTGTGCCGATGCACCTGGTACATCGAACAGCCGGGCTCTTTGCGGGACTGCTCCGTCAGTTTTTCAAACAACGCGGCAACTTCGGCTTCGTGCCCAGTTTTTGCCATCCAGGTAACCGCCAACACCACCATCGTTTCGCTCCTTACCCGCTTTCCGGTCAGCCGGGGAAAACATTCTAGGCTTTCTTCGCAGCGGTCTTCAACTCCTTAACGAAATCATTAACGAGGATGGTGTGGTTTCGGTCGGGTCCGGTGGAGATCATACCTACCTTTGCGCCAGCTTCCTTCTCGATGAACGCGAGATATTCGCGTGCCGCTTTTGGCAATTTGTCGTACCCGGTAATGCCCTCGGTCGAAGCCTGCCAGCCTGGAAGGTTCTTGTAAACGCACTCGATCTTGTCATATCCGCTCGCCTGGGCAGGCGCGTCGGAGGTGGTTTTCCCGTCGATCTTGTAAGCAACGCACACTGGAATTTCTGCGAGTTCATCCAACACGTCGAGCTTGGTGATGACCAGCCACGAGGTACCGTTGATCATGCCTGAGTAACGCAGAAGCGGAAGGTCGAGCCATCCAGTACGACGAGGGCGCCCGGTCACTGCGCCGTATTCGTTGCCGCGCTTGCGCAGGTTATCGCCGATCTCGCCTTTGTCTTCGCTGGGGAATGGCCCTTCGCCGACACGCGTGCAGTACGCCTTGGAGATTCCGATGACCGAGTTGATGGCATTGGGGGCGACACCGGTGCCAATGACCGCACCGCCGGAAGTGGCGCTGGAAGAAGTCACGAAGGGATAGGTTCCGTGGTCGATGTCGAGCATCGTCCCCTGCGCGCCTTCGAACAGAATCGATTCGCCGTGGTTGAGCGCCTCGTTTAGCAGGACGGCTGTGTCGCAGACAAATGGAGCGATCTTCTCGGCTGCTTGCGCATATTCCGTATACATCTTGTCGGCATCGAGCGGTTCGGAGTTGAAGAGAGCGTGCGCAATCATGTTTTTCTCGCGCACGGCGTTCTCGATGTGCTTCTTGAGAAGTTGCAGATCCAGCAGATCGGCAACGCGCAGGCCGCGGCGGCCCATTTTGTCTTCGTAGGCTGGACCAATGCCGCGTGAGGTGGTGCCGATCTTGACCCGTCCCGGAGCATTTTCAGCCGCGAGTTCAATCATGCGGTGGTAGGGAAGGATTACGTGGGCGCGGTTCGAAACAAAGAGGTGACCGTCGATTTTCACCCCAGCCTCGCGCAAGGCACCGGCCTCTTTCAAGAACGCGATCGGATCGAGGACGACACCATTGCCGATGACGCTGCGACAACCGGGGCGCAGCACGCCGCAGGGGACGAGTTGGAGAATAAACTTCTTGCCGTTGATGATGACGGTGTGGCCGGCGTTGTGTCCGCCAGCGTAACGGGCTACAACCGTGAAGTTTTCCGAGAGTACGTCGACGATCTTGCCTTTGCCTTCATCGCCCCACTGGGCGCCAACAATCACCGCGGTTTTACCTTTTTTCAATTCCAACTCCGTCAGGGAAATTTCGCGCAGGCAGATGACTGCGCTGCACCCGGGGTCGCACACTCCATGCCCGCAGGGATGCCTTCAAAAAAATTACTGGGATCAGGGCGGAGAAGACGTGTACGGAATATTTTATCGTGTCTACAAGGTGAATAGCAACGCGCCGATGAAAGAAGAAAACGCTTAAAACCACGAAGGACACGAAGTATCACGAAGGCTGCTCGGGTAAGATTGGAGGCAGGAATGATTCGTCGAGGAGGGTTCTGTGAGGAAGGTGTTTCACTTCGACGCTCCGCGTGACAAATATCAGTGTGACGCGGCCATCCTGTGGTGCTTCGACAACCGTTTCGAGCTGGGGTTCCGGAAATTTCTGAAGCGCATCGGGGTGAATTATTCCGATCCCATCAAGATCGCGGGAGGCGCCAAGTGTATGGCGTCTCCGGAGCATGAATCGGATCGCGAATTCGTGCTGGAGCAGATTCGTAAGTCCATTCGGCTGCACGGGACGCGACGGGTGATCCTGATGGTGCACTCTGATTGCGGTGCCTATGGTGGATTGGCTGGAGGTTTTCGGGGAGACGCCGCGGCGGAGGCTGCCCATCATGAGCGCGAGTTGCAGCGCGCCGGCGCGAACCTGCGGGCCGCGATTCCCGGGATTGACGTACAGGGATTCTTCGCCGACTTTGACGGAATCTGGGAGGCGGAGGTGGGCGCGCCGGCCGCGCCCGAAATGGCAGTGGTAGCCTGATGCCCAAATTCGAAAAACATATCTTCGTTTGCGGAAACCAGCGCCCGGCGGGACATCCCCGTGGCTGTTGCGATCCTACGGCGCAGGCAAAGTTGCAGAAGCTTTTCAAGCAAAAGCTGGCCGAGCACGGACTGAAGGGCAGAGTGCGGGCCAACCAATCCGGCTGCCTCGACCAGTGCGAACACGGTCCTAATATCGTGGTCTACCCCGAAGCGATCTGGTACGGACACGTTACCGAGGCCGACGTCGATGAGATTGTCGAGTCGCATATCATCGGTGGCCAGCCGGTGGAGCGGCTGCGGCTGGCGGACTCCTGCCTGAACACGCAGACCTGCGAACACCGCAAGCCAAAAGCGTAGAGCTGGAAGATAGTCGAGAAGAGGACAGGTGCGAGGGTGGTAGGCGCGGCAGGAATCGAACCTGCAACCGCCGGATTAGAAAAACTGTGAGCCGTTGTGGGGAGGGTTGAGTTTTCAATCCTTTCCACAGCTTAGCTTCGACGCGCTGGGCAATCGGTGAGGTTCGGTGAGGGTCTGTTTGGGCCCGACAGACATAGTTTAAGCATAGGCACAGTTCTAGAGCGGCACTACTCGGCGGTCTCGGGTTTGGGCCACCTAAGAACAACGCCCTCTCGCTTTCGCTGCGGAGTGCCGTACATCAGGTCTTGGAATTCGGCCTCTTCTTTGGGGTCCAATTCCCGATACTCGCCATTCTCGACCGCGATCACGAAAGCTCCAGCACAACCCGACGCAGTACAGGCGACCGCAGAGGCCATCGTGAAGTGTTGGTGATCGCACCCTAACAAACAGCCAGAGTCAGTCCACGCTGCGAAATACCAAAGAGAAGCCATATCCGCTCCGTCTCAATTCGATACAGAGTTACGCCTCAATGACCTCAAGTCGGTCTACCACGGCGAGACCGGCGTACGCATGCTGCGGGAACTAGCCCGAAGTTATCTGAAATCCGCGCAAGAACGCGCTCCTCAAACAGGGCAACAAAAGCGACAAGATCGATGCTCGCCAACTCGCCGATCACACGATCAAGTGGGCCACATGCGGCTTGAGCAAATCGTACAGCCATGCCGCCCAGGTTCCTTCTTCGAAGGTTAGCGACAGCGTTCCCCGCAGGCCCGCCAAGAACTCCACAATGGTTGACGCTTTTGTTTCCAAAATGGATTCCATGATCAACTTGCCCTGAGAATCCATTACTGCGACCGAGATCGTTGCTTGATGAACGTCCAGCCCAATATACTTTTCACCGCTCATCGAGGGTGCTCCTTTCGTAGGTGATCCTGCGAACGATGACAACCTACTCCAAAAGGGGCGCCCTCTTATAATGCGATAGCGTCACTCGACCATTTCGAGGACGACCGAGGCAAGCGCGCAGGATCGCGTCCGTGCTACTGCAACTTCGCGTATTCGGCTTTAGCTTGCTTCAGGATGGGGATGTCGGGGTCAGCGTCCTTCCAGAGGGCCAGGAAATCCTGGTAGGCGATGCGGGCTTTGGCATTTTCGCCGGCCAGGGCGTGGGCGCGGGCCAAGCCGACGTGAGCTAGTGCGCCGGTCCAGCAGTTGGCAACCAGTCCACGATGATCGAGGAGTTTCTGAAACTCAGCTGCGGCGGCACTGCCTTGCTTCGCAGCAAGGTACGCTTCGCCGCGAGTGTACGCGGGCAAAATGCAAACGAAGTTGAGGCTCCCGATTCCTTCCCCTAGCTCATAGGTTGCCGCCGGCTGCATCAGGTCCACGGCCCTCGCCGCGTTGCCGCGGCTCAATTCCAATTGCGTGCGAATCGTGGGGAGCCAGACCGACTGGATAAGGGTGTTGAGCGGGAAACGACGGTTCAGGTCATCGACGATAGACTGGACTCGTGCTGTGTCCCCGGCTCGCGCCAAGGCCAGCGCCATCAATACATGAGAATCACGGCTATCGGGAGCGATTTTCGCCGATTCATTGGCAAAATCTCGCGCTCGCTCGTAATTACCAAAAACAGCCTCGCGTAAGGCGGCATCGGCCAGCCACAGTGCAGCCGGTTCTTTGAGTTCCGCACGTTTTGCGGCATCCGCGGCACGATCCGACAGTGCACGGGCGTCATTGATGCGGCCGCGGAAAGTGGCGGTGTTGGAGTGCTGAAAGAGGATTAAGTCCTCCCATCCCGCTTTTCCGGCGCTCAGAGAGACTTCATGTTCCATCGCAGCAGTGTCCCCACGCAAGAACGCCAGCGTGTAGGCATTCTCATGCAGAGTCGGGTCGTCCAGGTTGCGGGAAACCGCTTCGCTGATTGCAGCCTGAGCTTCATCAAAGCGATTTAGGGCGATGTAACTTGCAATCAGATTCAGATAGTCCACGACCGACGGATTGGCAGCGATGTTTGGCCGTACTGCGTCCACAGCGTCCTGATACTTGCCGGCCACCATGAAGTCGTTTGCCAGGTTCCCACGAACGAGGGTGTCTCTAGGATAGGTCTGCATCCACTGCTCGTAACCCTCGGTCGCCTTTTCCAGTTCGCCGGTGGCGATGTCGTAGTAGAGAGTGTTGATGTGAGCACGCTCGCGTTCGGTAACGCGGTCTCTTAACTCGAAGGCTTTTTTAATCGCGGCGATGGAAAGATCAATCTGGTTCAAGTTGTAGTAAGAAGTTGCCAGCGCAGTGTAAGCAATAGCGAAATTGGGGTCCAGTTCGACCGCACGCTTGATGAATGGAATCCCCTCCGTCGTGCCTTTCTCCCGTCCAACTCGACGGCCTATGCTGTAAGCCTTTAAGGCTTCCAGCGAAGTTGTAGTAGCTTCCTCCAAGGGCGCATCGTATTTCCGCACGGAACTGAGGGATTCGCCGAGGTCGCCGCGCAGCTTGGACGCGGCATCACCGAGCGCTGCAAGGATGCGTTCTTTGCTGGAGGCTTCCGTCTGCTGACGAGCGAGGTCATCGCCGGTGGCGCAATTTGTCGCTCGGAGCGAAATCACATACTGAGTGCCGAGGGCTGAGATGGAGCCGGCAATGAAGGCTTTCCCGCCAGCGCGTTGGCAGATCTCTCTCGCCAAATCGCTGGAAATATGCTGCCCCGGTTGCTGACCCATCATTTGGAGCGTCTGCTGGACCTTTTCATCCGACACTATATTCAGAAAAGGTGATTGGCCGAGATTGACGGCCAAAGCCTGCTTGAGCGTGTCGTCGAAGACGGAATCGCCAGTGGAGTTTGCGAAGTCCGCGAGAACGATGGTGTCTTTTTCAGTGAGTCTGGAAACGCCGGTATGCGAACGATAATAGAATCCGGCCGCAGCCAGCGCCACGACTATCAGCGCGGCAGGAACCACGAACTTGCCGAACTTCTTTGGTGGGCTAGCAGCCACGCCCGATCCCCTAGCTGAACCCGAAGATGTTGCCTCGGCTGGAGGTGGACCCGGCGAGGCGGTGATGAGATCGCCCACGGGTTCGAGGCTGCTCTCCCTGGCCACGGGAGTGGCTCCCGAAGAAGATGACAATGGTTTCCGCGCCGCACTATCTCGCTTCAGGCGCTGCAACTCCGCTTTCATGTCGCGCGCGCTCTGGAACCGTAATTCGCGATCCTTTTCCAAAGCGCGGTTAATGATGTCTTCCAGCTTGGTTGGGACGCTCGGGTTGAAGCGCGACACAGGAATCGGATCGCGTTCGAGAATGGCGCTGGAAATGACGGCCGAACTTTCACCTTGAAACGGCAACTGGCCCGTAGCCATTTCGTAGAGCGCAACTCCAAAAGAGAATAGGTCGGTGCGCGCATCCAGTTCACGCGCCCGTGTCTGTTCGGGAGACATGTAGGCAACTGTGCCGATAGTGCTGCCCGGACTGGTCAGATGCGCTTCGTTGCCCGAAGTGACGCCAGGCGATGTCTCCCCGTCCGACGTAACACGCGATGTTTCCACCTTAGCTAGGCCGAAGTCGAGTATCTTGGCGTGTTTGCGCTCCACGACAAAAATGTTGGCAGGCTTGATGTCGCGATGAACAATGCCCTTTGCGTGGGCGGCCTCAAGCGCCCCGGCGATCTCGATCGAGAGAGTCAGCAATGTTTCGAGATCGAGCCGGTGTCCTGTGACCATGTGCTTCAAGGTCACGCCATCGAGGTACTCCATTGCAATGAAGGTCTGATCGTTGCTTTTGCCGATTTCATAGATGGTGCAAATGTTCGGATGGTTGAGGGCTGAAGCAGCTCGCGCTTCGCGGCGGAATCGTTCGAGTGCCTGGGGATCCCGCGCCAGCTCATTAGGGAGGAACTTCAGGGCAACGAACCGGCCCAGTTCAGTGTCCTCAGCCTTGTAGACGACGCCCATACCGCCGCCGCCGAGCTTCTCGATGATGCGATAGTGGGAAATCGTTTGGCCGATCATGCGGTCGCCGTATGGTAGGCGTGATGCGACAGCAAGTCAATGCAAGCTTGAGACTTGGTGTTATCTCGAAAGGATGCCTGGCGAAAAATCGCGATTACTTTCAAAACCCCTCAACGACCGCTATGGACTAATCAGAGAAATTATGCCGAATACGGCATTTGCTGTAGCCCAAATTTTCTTGGTCCCCGTCGAAAACTCTTAGTCGTTTCGACTGATTCAGCCGCTGACCCCGCACAAAATATGGTTGCAAATCAATGGCACGACACGTGCAGCACAACAAGTGGCTAAGGCAGGAGAAAGTATATGCTGAGTGTCCATATGGAGAACATCGGCGAAATGGCAATCATTGAATGCGAAGGCCGAATTGTCCAGAGCGAAGACGCTTTCGAATTACGCAAAGCGGTCAACTTACAAAGCGATGCCCGAATCATTGTCCTCGATCTCTCGGAAGTCACAGTCATCGCAGGCGGAGGACTGGGCATGCTCATATTTCTGCAGCGATGGGCTTACGATCACAACATTCGACTTAAGTTGTTCAATCCCAGTCAATCAGTGCGGGACAGGCTGGAGCACGCCAGTTCGATGCGAGAGTTCGACATCGCAACGCTAGACGAGATGATGGCTCTCCTGCTGGCTCGCGCCGACACCCGATACGCACAAGCTGCCTGACTCTGTTGCGTCACCGTGGTTAAGGCCCCAAGGTGCCGTTTCGTCGCAGAACGGAGGCATGTTTGACAGGAATCGAGTCGAAGGCCTCCGCACGGAACTCGGCCAACCCCTACGAAAACAAATCGAAGTGTTGGAATCACGAACCTTCGGCGTAGCAACCGACACTGAAATCTTGGAATATGAGATCAGATTTTAGATAATGTCCATCAAATCCCCTTTCTGTTGGTGGTGAATACACATGACTTCAGAAGAACGCGAGCGCATGAACAGCTTGTGCCTTGGCATTCAAGAAGAAAACGACTACAACAAATTCGCAGCAATGCTGCATGAAATGAGCGAACTCATCGCTCGTAAGGAGCAGCGTCGATTTCAGAAATTTCCAAAGGTGACATGGCAAAGGAATAAACCTTGGAAGACAGTCTCCGCAGTAGTGCAGAAAACAGTGAAAGCTGTCGTTGCTGACGAACCAGAGAAGGTTCAGATTGCCATCGCTGAGGGCGACGATCTATTTAGGGAAATTCGCATTGAGAACAAGTTCACGAATGTTGATGGTGGGTCAGTCCCTCTAGAGACTGGCGCAGAGTTGACAGTAACCTTAGAGGCCGAAACGACGGAAATGCGCGGCAGAAGCTGATCCCCATCGCGGTTTCCTTGCCACGGGACCGGGGAATGCTACGTCCTCAGACAGGTATTGAAGGACGCCACCCTGCCCACCAAAACTCGGCTGCAACTTGAGACGTCGTCTGGCCCTTGGTCAGATTTTTGACATGGTTTTATGGCATCGACTTTCGGCGCTCGGTTTCCAACTGCTCACCGTTTAACA
>Ga0207700_10000255_pt1 | contig 31822 bp, 27 predicted proteins | sample LARL82metaG_FD_184348 | JGI IMG/M metagenome (GOLD analysis project Ga0207700, IMG submission 184348) | Corn, switchgrass and miscanthus rhizosphere microbial communities from Kellogg Biological Station, Michigan, USA - LAR L8-2 metaG... | ecosystem: Host-associated > Plants > Roots >...
CCCTGGGCTCTACTCCCGTTCCGCCTGGTCAGCGGCGAGCTGGAATATATCCCGCAGCGGCCGTCCTGTCTGCTGTGCGACACGCTGCACATCCGAAAACTCCGGCTTGGCCCGCACTCCCCCGTTCGGCAGATGCACGACTTTGAGCCCGACCGGATGACCAAGCACTTGAACCGTTGTCGATTCCCGTGGCAGTGCTCGACGCTGCACGTCCACACGCCTTACGCCAATCGTGGTCGTCTCGCTGAGCATCAGATACTCGAGGCGATCCGCGTCGGCGGGTCGCGACAGAACCTCGAGTCGCGCCCCTGCTCTGCCCCGCTTCATAATAGTTGGGATAACGACGACATCGAGCGCCCCCGCTTCGCGCAGCAGATCCGCCGCGGCCGCCAGGTATTCCGGCGCCATGTCGTCGATGTCGCTTGCCAGTTGAACGAGGGCTTCGACATCGGCGCTCGAAGTCGACTCGGCGACGATGAGCCGCAGCGCATTCGCACGGCCGACAAATTCCTTCGTCCCCGCCCCGAAGCCACTGCGCAGCGGAACGTATTCGCGCGGTGGAGGACCAGCCGACAGCACGCGCACGAGTGCCGCACCAGTCGGCGTCACCAGCTCACCAGCGCCCTCTGGACCTGGACGCACCGGATGTCCTTCCAGCAAGCGCAGCGTCGCCGGTGCTGGGACGGGCAATGTGCCGTGCGCCGCCTGCACGACTCCATCACCGGTGGCAATCGGCCCGCAATAAACCCGCTCGATGCCAAGCTGCTCGAATCCCCAGACTCCACCGACGACATCGAGAATTGCGTCCACGGCGCCCACCTCGTGCAGATGCACGCGCTCCACGGTCGTCGCATGAATGATCGCCTCCTGTTCGGCGATCATCGTGAACGCTCGACTCGCGCGATCCTTGACGGCCGGCGGGGCCGAGGATCGCGCGACCACGTCCTTCAGCTGTTTGAGGTGTCGTCCGTGCGGCTGCGGCGGAATGTCGAAGTCAACCTTCTTGCACGCGATCTCGGCGCGCTTGACGTCGGCGATGCGAACGCCGACCCCCGCCAGTCCTAACGATTCTGGCAGGCTTCGCAGCCATTCCGGGTCGAGCCCTACGTCGAGCAGGGCGCCTAACGTCATATCGCCAGAGATGCCGCTGAAGGGATCGAGAATAGCGATCTTCATGGTGTCGCGGCGTTCATACTCGATACGAGGCCCCGCTACCCGTGTTGAACACGACGACTTCGGCGTCGTGTGGAATCCGGCCCGCCGCCACGAGCTGCTCCGTCACGGCAAGCGCGCAACCACCCTCCGGCGCGGCGTCGATGCCCGTCCCGCGCGATACGCGCTGCGTAGCCGCCACGATGGCCTGTTCGCTCACCGCGAATGCATCGCCCGCACTTTCGCGGAGCGCCCGCAGGATGAGGCGATCGCCGAGCGGAGCCGGCACGCGTAATCCGCTTGCATGCGTCTTCGGGTTTTCCCACGGCGTCCCTTTCTCTTCCCCAGCGTCGAAGGCACGAACGATCGGTGCACATCCCTCGGCTTGCGCGACGATCATCTTCGGCAGTGCCGCCTCGGCCTCGAGCCAGCGCCACGCGCGCATCTCCGCGAATACCTTCCACATTCCAATCAGCCCCGTTCCGCCACCGGTCGGGTAAACGATGTGGGTCGGCAGACGCCATCCCAACTGCTCCGCGATCTCGATTCCCATCGTCTTCTTGCCTTCGATCCGATATGGCTCGCGTAATGTCGAGACGTCGAAGTATCCGCTTTCAGCCGCAAACGCGCGCGCTTGCTTACCTGCATCTCCGATGTGTCCCTCGACCGTTTGCAGATCCGCACCGAAGGTGCAGATCGTTTCGAGGATCGGCCGCGGTGTCGTCGCCGGCGCATACACGCGAACGGGCAACCGCGCCGCCGCGGCATAGGCGGCGAGAGCCGCGCCCGCGTTACCAGCGGTCGGGACGACGAAACCGGGAACCCCGAGCGCACGCGCCCGCGTTACCGCAGCGCTCATCCCCCGCGCTTTGAAAGAGCCGGTCGGATTGAGTCCTTCGTCCTTGATCCACAATCGACGCACGCCGATCTCTTTCGCGAGCTGGGGGGCATCGTGCATCGGCGTGAGTCCCTCGCCTAACGACACGGGCTGCTCCCCGTCCGCCAACGGCATCACCTTGGCGTAGCGCCACATGTCCCATCGCTGCGTGACAGCGGTCCGCGGCGGTGGCGCTGAATCGAAACGGACGAGATACGGTTGTCCGCACGCCGAACAGACGGTCGCGCGCGCGTTGCCAGCCTCCTGATGACCGCATGCGGAGCATTCGAGATGCCAGGTGCTCACGAGTCTTCTTGGCTCTGGTTGGTTGTGGATATCGTCAAGTCCTCGGCCGGCGCCGTCTCCTCGACTTCATTGACCGCTGTCGACGCCGGCGCCGCATCCGGCTGAAGTGCAGCCTGAATCTTAGCCGCTGCTTTGAGGCTGAACCCGGGAAGCGCGGCGATGGCTTCAGCTGCCGCGGTGCGCACGCCTTCGAGGCTGCCAAACGCCTCCAATAGCTGGCGGCGCTTTCGCTCTCCGACGCCGGGGATGCGCAGCAGCGCCGACGTGACCGTCCGCATCGTGCGCCGCTTCCGCTGGAACGTAATGGCGAAGCGGTGCGCCTCGTCGCGCGCCTGTTGTAGAATGCGAAGTGCCGGCGACCGACGCGGCAGGCGCATCGATTCGCTGCGGCCAACCATGAAGATCTCTTCCTCGCGTTTCGCCAGGCTGATCAGTGGCAAGGCGCCCAGCGCGAGCGTCTCGAGCGCGGCATGAGCGGCGCTCAACTGTCCTTTACCGCCGTCGATCACCACGAGGTCCGGCAGCGTCTTACCCTCGTCCAACCGCCGACGAAAGTAACGCGTGACGACTTCGTTCATCGAGGCAAAGTCGTCGATGCCCTGGACGTCGCGCACCTTGAACTTTCGATACTCTGCGCGATACGGCCGCCCGTTCTGGAACCAGACGCAGGACGCCACGGTGTCAGTGCCCTGCGCATGAGAGATGTCAAAACAAATCAGCGACCTCGGTACCCGCTGGAGTCCCAGTTGCCTTTGCAGTTCATATACCGGATCGCCCGCACGCTCTTCCGTTTCGTCACCGGTGAGTCGTGCCTCCTCCAGCAAGTGCCGGGCGTTCTGGGTCGCAAGATCGACGAGCTCGCGTCGCGGTCCACGCTGTGGGATGTGGATCTTTGCGCCGTCGAGTGATTCCTCCACGACTTCGCGCTCCTCCAGATCGAGCGGCACGAGCAGCTCCTTGGCGCGTTCCTCCGCGATGCGATACGGCCCAACGAGGAAGGCTTCGAGCACTGCCCCGTCAGTCTCGTCATCGATGTTCTCGAAGAATTGATGATCGCGGGCGAGCAGCTTGCCCGAGCGAATTCGCATCCATGTAACACACGCGTCCGCACCGTCGCGAGCATAACCCAGAACGTCGCGATCACCGCCTTCCACCTCCATGACGACGGTCGGCTCCTCGAGCCGCTCGAGGTGCTGCAGGATATCGCGTAGCTCGGCGGCCCTCTCGAAGTCGAGGGACTCCGCCGCGAGCTGAATGCGCTCCTTCACCCGACGCATCACTTCGTCGGCACGGCCATCCAGAAACAGGATGACCTCATCGATCATCGCGCGATATTCGGCCTGCGACTGCAGCAGCACGCAGGGGGCTTTGCAACGGCCGATATGATAATCGAGACATGGTCGTTCGGGAGCGGCGCGAGGCAAGTCGTACGTGCACGAGCGAACCGTGAAGATGCGCTTGACCACGTTGAGCGCGCGGCGCATGGCGCCGACATCCGTGTAGGGACCAAAATACCGCGAGCCGTCATTCACCAGCTGTCGCGTCACGTACACGCGCGGAAAGGGCTCCGGGATGGTGACCTTGATATACGGGTACGATTTGTCGTCGCGGAGGGCGATGTTGTACTTCGGCCGATACTCCTTGATGAGATTCGCTTCGAGGATCAATGCGTGAGCTTCGCTCGGCACGACGATCGTATCGAGATCAGCCGCCTGTTGCATCAGCGCGCGGGTCTTCACGCTCGTGAGCGGATCGTTGTTGACGTAGCTCCGCACCCGCGAGCGCAAGCGTTTGGCCTTGCCGACGTACAACACGTTTCCGTCGGAATCGCGCCAGAGATAGACTCCGGGCGATTCCGGCAGGTGAGGGATCTTTTCGAGTATCGATTCCGCCGCCGCCGCCATGACGTAATTATACCCCGGCGGCCACTCCTCGACTCATCTGTGTCAACGCCGGCCGCTCACTCGATTCAGAAGCGCTCGCGCCTCGGGAATATTGAGGGCAACGGTGAGCGCCCCAAAGACGAGGCTGAACGACCCCAGCACCGCCACCGCCAGCACGAAGCGATGGAGGTTGGGCACACCGTAGCGGATCATCAGCGCCACGCCCGCGGCGGCCGCCGCTGAGAGCCACAGCGAGGCAACATAGCTTTTCGCCAGGCCCGTGACGCCGATACGCCGATTCAACCGGGATCTCAGAAGAAGAAACTCGATCCATCCGGCGATCCCGGCCGATGCCGTGAGACCAGCCGCCCCCCAGCGCGGGTCGATGGCGAGCAAACGAGGCAAGGGTATAGCAAACGCGTAACCAAGCACCGTCGTGAGCAGCACTCGCACGATGGCGAATCGCAGTGGGGTTCGCGTATCATGCAGCGCGTAATACGTCGAGGAATAGAGGCGACCGAGCGTACTCGCAAGCAACCCTACCGCTGAGCCCGCGAGAATGCCCCAGGTGAAGAAGGTGTCAGTGACCGTGAAGCGGCCGCTTTGAAAGAGCGCGCGCGCGATGACATCGCCTAACGCCAGAAATGCCGCCGCCGACGGTATCACGAAGAACGCGATGCGCCGCAAGCCCGCGTTCAACCGCGAGCGCAGGACGCTGGCGATCTCCGATTCACTGCCAAGCACGCTCGACATCTCCGGGAGCTCGGCGGCAGAGATCGACATGCCAAAGAGGCTCACGGGCAGCGTATAGACCGTCACCGCATAGCCAAGGAGCGCAACCATCCCCTGCGGCAGGAGGCTCGCGAGAAGCTGATCGACATACGCACTGACCTGCACGATGCCGCGGCTGAAGAACACCGGCGTGAAATTGGTCAGCACCCGGCGGACCTGCTCCCGCTTGTAGTCGAGCGACAAGCGAAGGTGTGGAATCAGCCGCAGCACCATCGGCAGCTGGACCAGGAACTGCAACGCGGCCCCGACGACAGACGCCCAGCCTAACGTGACCGCCAGCGATATGCGATCCTGTCGACCGCCGAAGCCAATGAGGGCCGCGATCATGGCGACGTTCCAGAGCACCGGCGCGGCATACGACAGCAGGAACCGACGGTGGCTGTTCAGTACCCCGAGACACCAGGCCCCCAGGACGAAGATACCGGCGCCGGGAAACAGAATTCTGGTGAGCCTGATGGTCAGCTCGCGCTTCTCGCCACTGAAGCCCGGAGCGATCACCGGAATCAGATACGGCGCGAGCAGCACACCTAACAGCACGAGCAGCGCCGTCACGAGCGCCAGGATCGCGGCGACGGCACCGGCGACGCGCCCCGCTTCGTCCTCGGCATCGGGCTGCGCGAGCAGATTGCTGTACACGGGGATGAAGGACGCCGACAGCGCCCCTTCCCCGAACAGATTCTGCAAGAGATTAGGAATCTTGAACGCGGCCATGAACGCATCGGCCGCGATGCCGGTCGTCGCGCCAAGATAGCGCGCCATTAACGATTGGCGCACGACACCGAGGGCGCGAGAAGCGAGAATGCCAGTGGCGACGAGCGCGGCGGCCCCGCCCGTGCTCTTCACGCGCGGCTTTGCTGGCGTTTCCGGTGGGACAACCGTCGACGTCACACGCGCTCCGCGACCTGGGCGCTCGCACTCGGCGTCACTGCGCCCGTCAGCGCCTTTGCGTACTGGATGGCCTCGGCTCGCATCTCCTCGAGCAGTGGCACTCCGTATCGCGTGATGAAAGGGACGAAGTTCAACACACGTTCCTGTCGCGTTCCCTCGGGGTACAGAGCAGCTGCGGCCGTGCCGATGTCCCGCATCAATTCGGCCTCGCGTCGCTTGACACCAGCGACGTACCGCCGTTCGGCACGCTCCAGCCGATTCAGGAGCGCACGCCGGAGTCCCTGCAGGGACGCCGATGGAACGATGTTGTCACGATCTGCCACTTCGAGGGCGGCAACGTCCGACTCGATGTTGCGTCGCATTTGCGCTAGCGATTCCGCCACATCGTCGGGCAGGGCGGCGTGCGCCAGACGCGACTCCGCCGCGTGCCGATCGCGAAGCTCATCGAGAGATACGCCGAGTCGGGACAGAATGCGTTGGACGCGCGGCTCGAGAATTGTCGCCGACCAGCGCGGAAGCGCGAGTGGCGCGGGAACGTCCAACGCCGCCGCCGCTGCGCTCACCTGGGCGAAATACGCGAGCTCACCAGGTCCGGCAATATAGGCGGCGCTCGGCATGATCGTCCGTTCGACGAGCGGTCGAAGCAGGACGTTCGGACTGAGTGTCTCAATCGGCTGGCGACGTCGAGCTTCCGTGGCCTCATGCGTCGGCACACGCCGCTTCTCTCCGTTCGCGTCCGTGACGAAGACGAGCGATAGTGCCGGCAGATGCTCCACCTGTGGAGTGTAGCCATCCGCGCGGATCGCTTCGTAGCGGCTACGAAGTGCCTGTTCGACGGTGGACGCGTCGTCGAGCGCTCGGCCAATCAACGGTTCCGCGGATCGTCGTACGGCCGGGTGCGAGCCGTCCAACACGGCAATTCCGAGCGGCTCGAGCAGAGCGCGCAGCTGCGATACGTAGGCGCTGCCTAACGTTACCCGGGAGGTGTACGACTGCCGCACGACGTCGAGGGGTGTCGAGTCGGCAACCGAGCCACAGGCCGCGGCGAGCTCGTCGACGAGCCCTTCGACACCGGGCATGGGCATCATGCTCATGGCGACGCCGGCCGCTTCCGCGTCAGGCAATCGCAGGGTGCGAGTGCCGCCGAGCAGCGCGACGGTCGCCCAGCGTGCCTCCTCGTAGTCGGCGTCATCCGTCGCAGCCCAGAACACCGGTACGGTGGCGATTCCTGTCGCCTGCTCGAGTGCGTCGGCAACGCCGAGTGCCGCGATCGCTTTCACGAGTGTGTACAACGGGCCCCCAAAAAGGGCAGCCTGCTGGCCCGTGCTGACCACGACGCCGCCGGACTTCGCGACGCGATCCAGCCTCGCCCGTGCGGTGCCACTGGCGCTGACCGCATCGGCAAGACGCTCGCGCCAGACGCCGGCCCCGTGACTCGCCGCAACACCACCGAGGTACGACTTCCAGTCGTTAGGTGCACGAGGCCTTGGCGTGAACCACTGCGGCAGCTGGTTTCGTTGAGCCGCGAGCGCGAGTGGTGAGCCGCCGATCTCTCCGGTGATGACGCGCGGAAGCGTCGCGACCGCATGCGCGCTCATTTGTGGTATGGCTCGCGTCTCACGATGGTTCCCGCGCGATACAGCTGCTCGGCGAGAACGAGGCGTGCGAGCTCGTGTGGCAGCGTCCACGGCGCGAGCGCGAGGCGGGAGTTCGCGACGCGCTGAATCGCTTCGCCCAGGCCGTGCGCCCCGCCGATCACGAAGGCAAGGTCTCTGGCGTCCTCGCGACGACGCTGCACCCAGTCGGCGAATGTCTCGGATGTCATCGACGCGCCACCGATCTCACATGCCACGACATGCGCGCCCGCGGGCAACAGAGCGGCCAGTCGCTCCGCTTCGCGATTCCGCACCTGGTCGTTCGAGAGCGAGCGGCCGGACTCCTCGCGTACTTCGCGCACGTCGAGCGGCCAGTACCGCGACGCTCGTGTTTCGTAATCGTGAATCGCCGTCGCAAGACCACCCGCGTCGCGGGGCTTGCCGACGACGGCGACCACGATTCGCATGACTGCCTTACGCGACTCTTGCCGAGGATGCGCGCCTCACGCGTAAATGCCGCGCAGCCGATGCACCGTCGCCACTCGGCTGATCGACAACATGTAGGCGGCAGTGCGCATGTTCACCTTGTGCTGTTTGGAGAGCTGCAGCACATCGGTGAAGCTCCGCGTCATTATCTCGGTGAGACGATTGTTGACGGTCGTCTCGTCCCAGAAATATCCGCCGCGATCCTGCACCCACTCGAAGTAAGAGACCGTCACACCGCCGGCGTTCGCGAGAATGTCAGGGATGACGAAGATGCCCTTCTCGTCGAGCACCGAGTCAGCGCCGGCCGTCGTCGGGCCGTTCGCACCTTCACAGATGACCCGCGCCCGCACCTTCGATGCATTCTTGCTCGTAATCACGTTCTCGAGCGCCGCGGGCAGGAGGACATCGACGTCGAGCGTGAGCAAATCATCATTCGTGATCTGATCGCCACCTTTGAAGCCCTCGAGGCCGCGGTGCTGCTTGACGTGCGCGAAGGCGGAGTTGAGATCGATCCCGGCCTTGTTGTAATAACCGCCGCTCTTGTCGCTGATCGCCACGATCTTGCAGCCCTCGCGCGCCAGGAGCTGAGCGGCGATCGACCCCACGTTGCCGAAGCCCTGCACGGCCACCGTCGTGCCCGGCACCGGCATGCCAAGGTGCTTCAACGCTTCCTTCGTCACGATCATGCAGCCGCGTCCCGTCGCCTCCCGCCGGCCTAGCGAGCCGCCCATTTCCACGGGCTTGCCGGTCACGACCGCGGTGACGGTATGTCGCATGTGCATGGAGTACGTGTCCATCACCCACGCCATCACCCGCTCGTTGGTGTTGACATCGGGCGCGGGAACATCGGAATCAGGGCCGAGCGTGGAAATGATGCCCGCCGTGTATCGGCGGGTCAGTCGCTCCAGCTCGCCCGCACTCAGCTTGAATGGATCGCAGACGACTCCACCCTTCGCGCCGCCAAAAGGCAGATTCACGACAGCGCACTTCCATGTCATCCACGCAGCGAGGGCTTTGACCTCCTCGAGCGTCACCTGCAAATCGAAGCGGATGCCCCCCTTCGCTGGTCCGCGAGAGGTGTTGTAGAGCACCCGGTGTCCCGTGAAGACTTCGACTTCGCCGTTGTCCATCAGGACCGGGACGGAGACGGTGATCTGCTTTTCAGGATGCCGTAGGACCTTGTACAGGCCAGGCTCGAGATCGAGCAGCTCAGCCGCTCGATCGAAGCGAGACATCATCGCCTCGAACGGGTTCTCCTCGTTGAGGAATCGGTCCTTGTCAGGGCGGACTATTCTATCGGTGGGAAGTCGGAGGTCGGTTGCCATGAGGTGGATGGAGTCGGGCCGTCGCGACCGATGTCGCATCGAAGACGCTAGTAGCGCTCACGTCCGTCGAGAAAGTGGGTCAGCTGGTCGAGTACGTGCTCGACCCCGCCGACCCCGCGCTCGACGCTAACGCGCTGAGAAACATACCATAAGGTAGGCGCTTCGCGAGGCCAGCGGTGCGCCAACTTCACTGCATCTTTCAGCGTACAGACGGCGAGCCCGTCGGATGGAATCGAGCGGACAAACCGCGCGATTTGCCCGGGCTCGAAATGATGATGATCGGGATAAACGTCCGCGGTGACGTTCGCGCCCAGCTGTCTCAGCTGACTGATGAACGCCTGCGCGTCCCCGATTGCCGTGATGACGCGAACCTGACGATCCGTCAGCTCGGACAGCGGTCGACTTTGCTCGTCTTCACCGCCGGCTCCGCCACTCCGCAGGGCATCCGGAGCGAGATGCAGGGTCGTGCGCGGAACGCGCGGCGCAATCATCGAGAGCGCTTCGTTCACAGCCGTGACCGCGGTGTCGCCAACTGCTTTGCGTGTGACGAGGATCAGCGTGGCCCTTCGCAAAGCGGCGAGCGGTTCTCGAAATGGGCCAGCTGGCAATAGTCGTGGCTCCGGCGACCAGCGGTCTGCGCTTACCAGCACGAAGTCAGCCGTGCGTGACACTCGTCGATGCTGAAACGCATCGTCGAGTACGGCGATCGTGGCTCCCTGCGAGCGCGCCAAAACAATGCCGCTTACCCGGTCGGGAGCAACAATCACAGGAACGGTTGGGTTGAGCCGACTGTGCACGAGCGGCTCGTCATCGCCGTAGCCTCGGAGAACGATTGCTGGCCGCGCCTCACGCTCGAGCAACTCCGACGCGATCCAGGCGGCCACCGGTGTCTTTCCCGTCCCGCCAACGCTGACGTTGCCAATACTGAGTGTTGGCAGCGCCGGCTCATAGGTGGGCAATAGGCCAGCGTCGTACAGCGCCTCGCGCACGCCGATAGTCGCACGATATAACACCTCGCTCGGCATCAGGGCCGCGCGCGCGGCACGCGCCAGGAGATCGTTGCCGAACCAGACGCGGTCCACGAGATCACGCATGGGCCAATCGCTCCACCTCTGCCATGAGCGCCTCGAATCGCTCCGTCTCCGTTGCCGCCTCTCGCGGACTGGAGGAGTCGAGTACGACCGGATCGGAGTACGCAATCCGGACTGTAGTGAACGGCTTCGGTATCACGAAGCGATCCCAGGATCGAAGTCGCCACGCTCGGGCGGCCGCGACCCCCACCGCGATGACGGGCGCGCCGGCGCGGTGCGCGGCAATGAGTGCCCCGGGTGCAAAGGTTCTCGCCGGGCCGCGTGGCCCGTCAGGCGTGACAGCCACGTCGTGTCCCGCTTCCAGCTCACGCGCGAGCCCGACGAGCGCGCGACTCGCGCCGCGGGTGGTCGATCCACGCACGGTACGAAAGCCTAACGACTGGGCGGTCCGCGCGATGAGCTCCCCATCGCGGTGCTCGCTGATCAGCACGGACACACCCTCGCCCCGATGATGATACAGGAGCGGCAACATGTCACCGTGCCAGAGTGCAAATACCATCGCCGTGCGTTCGCGGCGCAGGCGATCGACGCTCGATTCATTGTTGACGAGTCGAAACCGCCAGGTCATCCCCAACAAGCGCACGAGCGGCACACCCAATCGCACGATCCAGCGAAGCCGGCGTTCGTGCTGCCGCTCCGCGCGGCTCGCCCGCACGTCAACGACGGTTGAGGGCGAGCCCGCCTCCTTCAACTCGCCTCCCGCCGCGCGTGCGGACTTGCCATCTCTATCGCGATGTCGGCGACGCGACGAGACGCCCCCGCTGTCCCTAGCGAATCCCGTACGCGCGCGAGCTCGGCAACCATGGTGATTCGCGTCGCGCTGCCGTGATCGAGCAACGGCTCGAGAGCATCCGCCACCGCGTTAGGCCGCAGGGCATTCTGGACGAATTCCGGCGCCAGTTGATGGCCCGCTACGACGTTCACGAGTCCGATGTGCGGGATTTTGACCAGGCGACGCGCGGCCGCGTACGTCACGGCGTTCGTCCGATAGGCCACCACGAGCGGACAGCCCGCCACGGCCGCTTCGAGAGTCGTTGTGCCGCTCTTGCACATCGCCGCGTCCGCCGCGCGCAATACGGTGAACGACGCCGATCGCACGATGGGATACGGACAGGACCGCTCGTCGAGCTTCACATGAGGTGCGGCGCTCACCACCACACGCAGCCCCGGTCGCCGCTGCTCCAATTCACGCGCCGTTGCGACGAACGGCTCGAGATGTCGGCCGATTTCCTGCGCGCGACTTCCCGGAAACAAGGCCAATAGCGACGCGTCGTTAGGCACACCGAGCTGCCGTCTGGCCTCGGCCCGCGTCGGGAGATGCTCGACGCGGTCCAGCAGAGGATGTCCAACGAACGTCGTCGCCACACCATGGTCCCGCAGCAGCTTCTCCTCGAAGGGAAGGATCACCGCCGCGCGCGTCACTGTTTTCGCAAGCTCCGCGAGTCGGCCGGCGCCCCATGCCCACACCTGTGGGGTGATGTAGTACAGCACCGGCACATCGGCGGCCGAGGCCTCGGCGGCGACCTTCATGTTGAAGCCGGGATAGTCGATCAGAACGACGAGCGCGGTGTTCCCGCTCCGAATCCGCTGTCGAAGCGAGCGCAAGAGCGCCCAGTGCTTGGGCACATGACGCAACACCTCGACGAATCCCATGACGGCGAGTTGCTCGACGTGTTCGAGAAGCTCCACGCCCGCATCGCGCATCCCGTCGCCACCGATGCCGACGAGATGAAAGGGCGCGGCACGAGCCCGGAGCTCTCTGGCCACTCCCGCGGCATGGAGGTCGCCGGACGCTTCGCCGGCGACGAAAAGAATCTCACGCACCGGCGGCGACATGCGTGCCAGCTGCCAGCGACGGCAGCGTTCGTTCGATTTCGCTCACGATCTTGAGCGCCACCGCGAGCGCCTCCCGACCATCACCGCCGCTCACCGTCACTGGCGCGCGTCCTTGGACGGCGGCCAGAAAGCTCTCGAATTCGAGTCGAAGTGGCTCACCTTCCGGCGCCGTCAACGGCACACGTTCGACGAATGCCTCGATGGCCTGCGCGCCTTTCGCCAGCTCCGCGAAATCCACGTCGCGGCGCAACCGGAAGAACTCGCCCTCCCCCGCCCCCAGGTCGAGCGAGAGGTATCCGCTCTCCTGGAAGATGCGCACTTTCCGCATGCGTTCCCGAGAGACTCGGCTCGCCGTGATGTTCGCGACGGCCCCGTCCTCGAAACGGAGGCGGGCATTGGCGATATCCACGAATGGCGTCAACACCTGTACCCCCACCGCCGAAACATCCTTGATGTGACCACCGACCAGGGTGCGGACAAGGTCGATGTCGTGAATCATCAGATCGAGCACGACGGCGACATCCGCGCCGCGCGGATTGAACGGCGCGAGACGATCGCTCTCGATGAAGCGTGCATTCTCGACGTGAGGCAACGCAGCCCGAATGGCGCGATTGAAGCGCTCGACGTGGCCTGTCTGCACGATGGCGCCTGATTGCTTCGCGATCGCCAGCAGCTCATCTGCCTCCTCGAGAGTCGCCGCGATCGGCTTCTCGATGAGCAGATGCTTGCCACGGCGCAGCGCCGCCTTCGCCACTTCGTAATGCGCGGGCGTCGGTACGACGATCGTCGCCGCGTCCACGGCGTCGAGCAGCTCATCGAGTCGTTCGTACGCGCGGACACCGAGCTCCTGCGCGACGGCAGACGCTCGCTCCGGTCGTGTCTCGTAAAAGCCGACGAGCTCCGTGCCAGGTACGTCGCGAAGGATTCGAACGTGATGGTAGCCGAGCGCGCCGGCGCCGATGACGCCAACTCGCGTGTTGGATTGCTTTGCCATTGCCGTCAGATCACCAGCCCGCGGTCGCTGCGATCGAGGAAGCTGAGGAACTCCTCGACCTCGGGATACCGCTGGAGCTCTCCCTCGGCGCGCTCGCGCGCTTGCGAGAGGTTGAGATCGGAGTTGAAGAACAGCCGATAGGCGCGCTTCAATTCGCGCTGTACGTCTTCGGACATGCCGTTGCGCTGCAACCCGATCTTGTTCAGCCCGTACAGGCGAATCGGATTCCCGTTCGCCTTCACGTAGGGGGGCACGTCCTTGGAAATACGCGAGCAGCCGCCCACGAAGCTGAAGCGCCCGATCTGAACGAATTGGTGCGCCGCCGACTGCCCGGAGACGATCGCCTTGTCGTCGATCGTCACGTGACCCGCGAGCTGCACATTATTGCCCAGAATGACGCCATCCCCGATGTGGCAGTCGTGCGCGAGGTGGACATAGGACATGATGAAGCACTGCCTGCCGACTGTCGTCTTGAACGACTGCGCCGTGCCGCGGTTGATCGTTGAGTATTCACGAATCGTCGTCCCTTCTCCGATCTCGACCGTCGTCGGCTCGCCCTTGTACTTGAGATCCTGCGGATCGCCACCAAGGATGCTGCCCGAGCCAATGCGGACGTTCGCCGCCAGAATGACGTTCTTCTCGAGTGTCGCGCGTGCCGCGATGATGCACCCGTCGCCCACAGCGCAATTCTCGCCGACGATCGCGAACGGTCCGACCTCGACATCACTGCCGAGTTGAGCGTCTGGTGACACGATCGCGGTGGCATGAATGCGCACGCTCATCGGTCGCGCACCATCGCTCCCATTTCCGCCTCGGCGACCACCTCTCCGTCGACTTTGGCCACGCCGTGCATCTTGCACATCATGCCACGCACTTGGAGCACGTCCAACTCGAATCGCAATTGGTCCCCCGGCTTCACCGGTCGGCGCCACTTCACGTTGTTCAGCGAGGTGAAGTAGACCACTTTGCTCTGCGGATCGGGAATCGCGCCGAGCAGGAGCATTCCACCCACCTGAGCCATCGCTTCGATGATGAGCACCCCCGGCATGATCGGGTGCCCAGGGAAGTGGCCCGCGAAGAACGGCTCGTTGATCGTCACGTTCTTTACGCCGACGACACGCTTGCCCGCCTCGAGCTCGAGAATGCGATCGACGAGCAAGAAGGGGTACCGGTGCGGCAGCACCTTCATGATGTCTTCGACGTCCATGATCCCACTCGACTCGCTCGTCGTTAGGTCCCTCATTTCTTTCGCCGCCTCCTTCAGTGCTCGCACGAGAAGCACGGTACCCCGGTGACTCGGTCGCGTCGCCCGGACGTGGGCGCGCACTCGCGCGCCGGCGAGCGCCAGATCGCCCACACAATCCATCGCCTTGTGCCGCACAAACTCGTCGGGCCAGCGAAGCTCATTGTCGACAACGCCCTCATCCCCGACGACCACCGCATTCTGCGTCGAAGCTCCACGAATCAATCCCTTTGCTCGCAGTGCGTCGACCTCGTGCACGAACCCGAAGGTTCGCGCGCGCGCTAATTCACGCTCGAAGCTTTCCGCCGTCACGCGGTATTCGCCCCGCTGTCGACCGACGAGAGGATGTGGAAAATCGATCGTCACATCCAGCTCGAGCGCCGACGCCGGAACCGCCTCGTACACGGAGTCGCCATCGCACACGCGCACCGGTGACTGCAACTGGAGATACTGCACCGACCCAGCCTGTTCCGCGATACCGCCATCCCGGAGCGCGTCAACGAATGGTTGCGCACTGCCATCCATTACCGGCGGTTCCGGTCCACTCAACTCGATCACCAGGTCGTCGACCTCGCGCGCCATCACCGCCGCGAGGACATGCTCCACGGTGTGCACCGCAACTGGCTCCTTTCCCAGCTGCGTTCGCCGTTCCGTGAGCACCGCGTGCTCCACCCGAGCTGAAATCAGCGGCGCTCCTGGCAAATCCGCGCGACGAAAGACGATACCGGCGCCGCTCGGCGCCGGAAGGAAGGTCAAACGGCAGGGCACGCCCATATGGAGCCCTACACCCTCGAGAGTCGTCGCGCGCGCAACGGTCCGACGGGTCATCGCTCCGTCGTCGATCCGCGGGAGCTCGCGCCCAACAGTTTTTCCAATTGTCTCATCAACGGTGCAAGTCGAAAGAGCGCCGCATGCGCTCGTAAGGCCTCCCTGTGAGGCCGCGCTGGATATCCGGACCACGTCTCACCAGCGGGAATATCGCCGAAAACGCCCGCTTGTGCTGCGAGCGTCGCGCCCTTTCCAATGGTATGATGCCCGCTCACCCCGACCTGGCCGGCCAGTACGCAGCCATCTTCCACGCGAACGGAGCCCGCGATGCCCACCTGCGCCATGATGAGGCACAGACACCCGATCCGGCAGTTGTGGGCGATGTGGACGAGATTGTCGATCTTCGTCCCGGCCCCGATCACCGTATCGTCGATGCTCCCGCGATCGATGGTCGTGTTCGCGCCGATCTCCACGTCGTCCTCGATAAGGCACCGGCCGACGTGCGGAATCTTTTCGTGTCGACCCTCTCGAAATACATAGCCAAAGCCGTCGGAACCGAGCCGGGCACCGGCATGCACGATCACGCGGCGCCCGATGACGCTTCCGCTGTACACCGTCACCGAGGGGTAGAGGTGACAGTCGGCGCCAATGCGGACACCGGCTCCAACGGCAGCATGGGCATCGATGACGACACGATCGCCGATCTGCGCACCGTCGCCGATCGTGACGTAGGGTCCGATGCTCACATTGGCACCAAGGCGAGCGCCGCGGCCAATGACCGCCGCCGGATGGATACCCGGCTCGGCCGCCGCCGCACGATAGAAGCGTGGGATCAACGACAGCAGGGCGTCGTGCGGCTTAGCGACGACGATGCGTGCTCGCGCCGACCCAGGGGAATTCAACAGCTCGGGCGTGACCAGCACCACGCCCGCTTGGGAGTCGGCGAATAACGCGCTGTACTTCGGTGATGAGAGAAAGCTCAATTCCTCAGCGCGCGCACGGTCGAGCGGCGCGATGCCGCGCACCATCGCGTTTGGGTCACCGATGAGTCGTCCGCCGACTTCGGTGGCTATAACGTCAGCGGTGAGGACGACACCGCCCTCACCGCCGTTTTCGTGCGCCTGAGTTTCGAGAATCACCGCGGCTTTCGGGTCACGCCAGCTGGTGCGGAGACGGGCGCGCCCGGCTTGGCGGTCGGGGTCGACGCCACCGTTCTCAAGCGGGCCACCACTCGATCCGTGATGTCGAGATTCTTGTCGTAGGACAGAATCAGGTTCGGATCGCCGGTGATGATCATCGAGTAGCCATCCTCGATCCGAATGTCGTCGAGGACCTTCTTGACCTGCTCCATGATGGGCGCCATCAGCTCGTTCTGCTTCGCCTGCGCCTGCTGCGACAGCTGCTGCTGCTTCTCCTGCAGGGCCTGCTGCAGGTTCCGGAGCGCCGCCTGCCTGGTCTCCTTCTGTGCGGCGGTGAGCGTCGCCTCCTGCTTCTGATACGACGAGAACATCGTGTTCAGCGAATCGTTCATCTTCTTCAGCTGATCACTGTAGCCGCGCGTCTCGCGAGCGTACGTGGATTCCGCCTGGCTCCGTCCGGGGGCGTTATCCAACAGCACCGCCGTATTGACGAACGCGATCTTGAATTGCGCCGACGCGGACTGCGCCAGCGCGCGATGCGAGAAACCCAGCGTGAGTACAGCCACCGTCGCACATACCGTGCGGAAGACCGAGCGCATTGAATACTCCGATTAGAAGATCTGTCCGAATTTGAAGTGCACTTGCCACTTGGGATCGCGCAACCCCTGCGAATTCACGCGATCGAGTCCATATCCGAGATCCACGCCTAACGGTCCGAGCGGCGTGACGATCGAGCCGCCGACACCCACGCCGCGGAAGAGCCGCGTCGGATTGAAGTCGCTGGGCCGAGCCCAGAGGTTGCCGGCGTCGTAGAAGGCGTCGAGATACAACATCTGATTGAAGCGGACGCCCAGCTCGGCGCTCTGCGTGTAAAACATGTTGCCGAAGGATTCGCGCGTCGCCGTATACGAGCTCGTTTGCGGGATATAACCGTTCGGTGTGATCGAGAACTCCTCGTAACCGCGCAACGGCTCGCCGTACTGCACACCGCCCAACGAGAATGCCTGGGACACGAAGAACGGACCAGGATCACCGAAGACGGCACCCATTCGCGTCGACAGCCCCGCGACCAGCTTCACCGGCGACGTCCCGATGTCACCGCCGCCGAAGCTCGCCAACGTCGCGTAGGAGCGCATCTCCGCGGTGTAGCGCTGGAACGACGCGCTGCCGCCGAGGGGACCGCCATTGAATTGCGCCGAGAACGATTGCTCCGTTCCCGATGATGGGAACGGCATGTCGAACCGCGTATCTCTCGTTATCGTCGCGCCGACACTCGATCGGAAGCAGTCGTTGCATTGGATCGTCGACACGAGGCCGGTCCCGCCGTAGCTCACCCGTTCCCCGCCGTAATTGACAAAGAGTCTCGTCCATCGCGAGCCGACAATCGGAATACCGAATTGAATCTGGCCGCCAACGCGTTTGCTGCGGCCAAGATTCGCGATGATGTAACGCGACTGACTATCGTAAAGATTGACGGTTCCCGAGACTCGGGACTCGCGGATGTTCGGATCAGTGTACGCGAGGTTGAAGTCGTTGATGTATTGGCCGAACTGCCACTGCAGCGAGCCCTTCTTGCACATGCCGAACAGGTTCGGTTGCTCGAATCCGATGAACCCGCCAACCCCGACACCCTGCCCCACCGAGGCACCGAAGTTCACGTTTCCGGTGCGCTTCTCCTTCAGGTGGAAGACGATATCGACGTCCCCCTTCTCGTTAGGTCTGGTCTCCGGCGCCGGCAGCGGCGTCTCGAAGAAGCCGAGATTGGCGATGCTCTGGTAACTTTGAATCAGCCGTTCGCGATTGAACACGTCGCCCGGCAGAACAAGCAACTGATCACGGACGCAATTCTCCGCCGTGATGTCGTTGCCCATGATGTCGACACGATTCACGATCGCCGGCGTCCGCTCATCGATTTCCCAGCGCAGATTTACGGTCGGTACTGAATCCTTGCCGACCTTCGTGCGCTCGATCACGGGGCGCACCTGCGCGTAGATATAGCCCTCGTTCGCGTACGCCTCCTGGACCTTCTGTGTTGCGTCGTCCCACCTGCTCTTGTCGAAAATCTCCGCGCCATTGTCGTTGCGGTGGAACACACCCTTCACCGTCTCGGTGAGCGACTTGGAGCGCTCTCCGAAAGGATAGAAGCGCGCGATCTGGTCGCTCGAGAACACCTTGGCCCCGACAACCTCGAACTCGCCGACGCGATATTGCGGTCCCTCGTTCACGTTGATGTCGACCAGCGCCTTGCCGCGCGACCTATCGACGATCAGCGTGTCGTGGCGGACCTGCATGTCGATGAAGCCGTGCTGCCCGTACACTTCCGGAATACGCTCGGTGATGTCACCCGCGAGCTTGTCGGCGTCGTACTCGCCCTTCCGCCACCACCAGAAGCTCTCGGGCTTCGTCTCCATCTTCCCCACGACGGTCTCGTCGTTCAACTGCCGGTTGCCGGTCATTTTGATGCCCGAAACGGCGAGGCGAGTGCCCTCGCTTACATGGAAGGTGATTTTCACCTGTCCATTCGGCGCCGGCGTCGTATCGACGCGGACCGTCGCCAGTGGATACCCCTCGCTATCGTAGAGCGAATCGATGCGGGCGACGGAATGCGCAACCTGATTGGGGTCGACCGGTCGCCCAACGAGCAGATCGACGCGATCCTTGACCGAGTTGAGCGATAGCCGATCCGGGCCAGTTACCTCCACATCGCTCAACACCGGCCGCTCTTTAACGTCGAACGCGAGGATGGCCTTGCCGTTTGCAGCGACGGTGCACGCCGTGGCGATGTCTTCGAACTGACCGGTTGCGTAGAGATTCTTGATCGCCCTCTGGAGCACGGGAAAGCTCAGCGTCGCGCCGGGCGAAATGCCGGCGTCTCCGCGGAGCATCGTCTCCGAAATGCGCTGGTTGCCGCGAAAGACGACGCTGTCCGGCGTCGCGCACGGCCCAGAGACTGGAACGTTGTTGGCAGTCTGCTGGGACCACGCCGTTGCAGAAGCGACGACGATCAGCGCAGCGGCCTGCAAGAGGCTGCGGTGTCGAATCATGGGCCAAATATACACAGAAACACTCAGCCAGGTCCGTACCCCGACCTGGCTGACGTGTTTCTTAATGGCGAACGGAGCGGATAATCAAGCGTGAAGCGCTGACCATGCCCCTCGCGTTACCTGCAGCTACGCCTTGGTCGTGCTCGTCAGAACGCGGAAACCAAGCTTCGTCCCGTCAGGCGCTACCTCGACTTCGATTTCGTCGCCGCGCGAGAATTCGCCCATCAGGATTTTCTCCGACAGCGGGTCTTCGATGTACTTCTGGATTGCCCGCTTCAGGGGCCGCGCGCCGTACGCCTCGTCGTAGCCGTGCTTCACCAGGAAGTCCGTCGCCGCATCCGTCAGCGTGAGCGTCAGCTCCTCTTCCGAGAGGCGCTTCCGAACGTCCTTCAGCAGGATACCGACGATCTGCGCGATGTGCTCGCGGCTGAGCGGATGGAAGACGATGACATCATCCAGCCGGTTCAGGAACTCGGGATTGAAGACATTCTTCAACTCCTCGCGAACCTTCTCGGCCATGCGATCGAAGCTGTGTGCCGAGTCACCCGTCGAGAACCCGAGTGTCTTGCCCTTGGTGAGATCCCGTGCGCCGACGTTGGACGTCATGATCACCACGGTGTTCTTGAAGTCGATCACCCGACCGTAGTTGTCGGTGAGATGACCTTCGTCGAGCACCTGGAGCAGAATGTTGAAGACATCCGGGTGCGCCTTCTCGATTTCATCGAGGAGGATCACCGAGTACGGCTTCCGCCGCACGGCTTTCGTGAGCGTTCCCGAATCCTCGTAGCCGACGTACCCCGGGGGCGCACCGATCAGGCGTGACACCGAGAACTTCTCCATGTACTCGGACATGTCGACGCGAATGAGCGCTTGCTCATCGGCGAACAGGAACTTGGCGAGCCCTCGCGCCAGCTCCGTCTTTCCGACGCCCGTCGGCCCGGAGAAGATGAACGACCCGATTGGCCGGCGCGGATCCTTGAGGCCCGCCCGGCTGCGCCGAATCGATCGCGAGATCGCGCGAATTGCTTCGTCCTGGCCGATCACCGTCTCGTGCATCTCGTCTTCCATGCGAAGGAGACGAGATGTCTCTGCTTCCTGGAGTCGCGTGACGGGAATACCGGTCCAGCGGCTCACGATAAAAGCAATTTCCTCTTCGCCCAACACCGGACGATACGACTGCCGCCGCTTTTCCCACTCTTCCTGCTTGCGGCGAATGTCGCTCTGTAGCTCACGCTCCTTGTCGCGCAACGAGGCCGCGCGCTCGAAATTCTGATCGCGAACGGCTGCTTCCTTATCCGCGTTCACCTTCTCGAGCTGGTTCTTGAGCTCAGCCACTTCCGGCGGCGGCGCCTGGGCCGCGAGTCGCGCCCGAGCGCCTGCCTCGTCAATCACGTCGATCGCTTTGTCTGGCAGGAAGCGATCGGTGATGTAGCGCTCGGAAAGTTTCGACGCGTTAACCAGAGTGGTGTCAGGTATCGTGACCTTGTGATGGTCCTCGTACTTCTTACGCAATCCTTTGAGGATCTCGACGGTTTCCTCTACGGTCGGCGGATCCACGATTACCGTCTGGAAGCGTCGCTCGAGCGCGCCGTCCTTCTCGATGTACTTGCGGTACTCATTGAGCGTCGATGCGCCAACGCACTGTAGCTCGCCGCGCGCGAGCGCCGGCTTCAGCATGTTGCTCGCGTCGATCGCGCCTTCGGCCGCTCCGGCGCCGACGAGGGTGTGCAACTCGTCGATGAAGAGGATGATGTTCTTGTTCTGTGCGATCTCGTTCATCACGGCCTTGAGCCGCTCCTCGAACTGACCGCGGTACTTCGTGCCGGCAATCACCGCGGCCATGTCGAGGGACAGAACGCGGTGGTCGCGCAGCGACTCGGGACACTCACCATTGGCGATGAGCTGGGCGAGTCCTTCGACGATGGCCGTCTTGCCGACGCCCGGTTCGCCGATGAGCACCGGATTGTTCTTCTTACGACGCGTGAGGACTTCCATCACCCGCTGGATCTCCTTCGCGCGACCGATCGTCGGATCGAGCTGACCCTCCGCGGCAAGCTGCGTGAGATCTCGGCAGAAATGATCGAGTGCCGGAGTCTTGGACTTCTTCTCGCCCTTTGGCTGGGCAGTCTGCGGAGCGCCGCTACCCTGTTGCGCCGTCGCACCGCCCTGTGGCATCTCGGTGCCGAGAATGCGCAACGTTTCCGCACGCGCCGCATCGAGGTTGACACCCGCATCGGTCAGCACCTGCGCAGCGATTCCCTTCTCCTCGCGCAGAAGCCCGAGCAGAAGGTGCTCTGTTCCGACGTAGCTGTGATTCAGCTCCCGCGCCTCGCTCATGGCGAGCTCGAGCACCTTCTTCGCGCGTGAGGTATAGGGAAGATCCGGCCCCGTCGTCTGAGCGGCTTTTCCCTTTTTGACTGTTTCTTCGATTTTCTGCTGAATCTCATCCAACTCGACGCTGAGATTCTGCAGAACGGTGGCCGCCACGCCCTCACCCTCTCGGATGAGGCCAAGCAGGATGTGCTCGGTCCCCACATACTCGTGGTGGAGGCGTGCGGCCTCCTCTCGCGCCATTGCGAGGACCTTCCTCACCCGCTCGGTGAAGTTATAGCCGTTCATGTGTCCCTCATACCGGGGTGTCTAGCCGACTGTCCCCGCTTCCTCTTCCAATGCTTTACGCACATACCGTGCACGAGCCAGGTTCGTCTCGCTCTCAGTAAGCGGGCGTCCTTCGGCATAGGCGAGGTGCGCGGCCTGTGAGAAAATCAGGAGCTTGTTGAGGGTATATACACTGAGGCCGGTGACCAGTTTCAGCCCTACGGCCAACCGTACGCCACTCAAATAGTTCATCGCCTCATCGAAAGTGAGGCTTCGGGCATAGCGCAGAGTTCCGTACGCGCGCCAGAGTTTGTCTTCGATAATATACCCCGCATCACGAAGCAAGACTCGTCGCGCTTCTTCTTCACGTTCGATTACGTGCCCAACGACTCTGAGCAATTGATCGAGTAGTTCTTCTTCCGATCGACCGAGCGTCGTCTGATTCGAGATCTGGAAGTAATTCCCGACGACTTCACTCCCCTCGCCGTACAATCCACGATACGTCAACCCCATTTGCTGCAACCCGGCGAGCACACGTCCCATCTCTTTCGTGTGCACCAGCCCAGGCAGATGGATCAGAACAGAGGCACGCATTCCGGTGCCCACGTTCGTCGGACACGCCGTCAGAAATCCGAACTCCGAGTGGAAAGAGAAGGGCACCCTGGCGCCGAGGTCTCGATCGAGTCGATCGATCGCCGCGAACGCCTCTTCGAGTGCGAAGCCCGATCGCAGCGCCTGCAGCCTCAGATGATCCTCTTCATTCACCATGACGCCCAAGCCGTCCGAGAGAAACACGGCCGCTCCGCTTCGCAATGGATGCTGGGCATCGAGTCCAGCGAGCTCCTTGCTCACGAGGTGCCGCTCGTGCAGGAGGGCTCGGTCAGTCGGCGCAAGCTCGTCGAGCCGATAGAGCACGGACTCACGTAGCTCCGGCAGCGACGTCACCGCCTCGCGCACTTGCGCGAGAACACGAAGGCGCTCCCCATCCCGGGCGCGCGCGGTGAATGCGTAACCCTCGACGTTCCGGGCGAGCCGGATCCGGGTCGACAGCACGATGTCGGAGTGCTTGCCCGAAGCGTCGAGCCAACCCACTCCTCCATCGGGGAGCAGCGAGAGATCGATCGTCATTCGAGGACCTTTATGCGATCGCGCAAATCAGCGGCGAGCTCGAACTGTTCACTCTCGATCGCCCGGCGAAGGCGCTCCCGCAGCTCGCCCAAGGCGGCCGCGCGCTCCATCGTCTCACTCTTTGGTGGCCGATACGCTTTGCCGATGTGCTTCGCACTGCCGTGGACGCGTCGAAGCAACTCGCGCATGCCGTGCTCGAATGTCGTGTAACAGCGTGCGCAGCCCCAGCGCCCCGTCGCTCGAAAGTCGGCCATCGTCGTGTTACAGAAAATGCACCGGCTCCCATCGACGCTCGTAAGCACCGCCTGCTGCTGGACGGCTTCCAGGAAATGGGCCAAAGGATGCTTCGGCGTCGGCACGCTCGTCTCGACGCCGTTCTCCGCCGCGCATCGCTCGCAGAGATGGAGGAGCTTTACCTCTCCTCCATCGATGCGCGTGAGCTGCACGACGGCGTCTCGCTCTCCACAGCTGTCGCACAGCATCAGGCAAGCACCTCGCGCACTCCCGTGTCCGTTAGGCGTCCGTCCTCGAGCAGCAGCGCGCGATCCGCGCGGAGTGCCAACGACCGGTTATGCGTTACTACGACCATCGCGATCTCCAAGTCACGCGAGAGCTCGACGAAGAGATCATGCAGACGCGAGCTATTCGCGTGATCCAGATTGCCAGAAGGCTCATCAGCGAGCAGAACCGCAGGATCCACCGCCAGTGCTCGTGCAACCGCGGTCCGCTGCTGCTCGCCACCAGAGAGCTCGGATGGTCGATGACTCATTCGCCCGGCCAACCCCACTCGACTCAGAAGCTCTTCCGCCCGACCTCGAGCGCGCTGATCGTCCCACCCTCCGATACGAAGGGGCATCATCACGTTCTCGAGCGCGCTGAACTCCCTGAGGAGGTGATGAAACTGAAACACGAATCCAACCCGCCGATTCCGAAGAGCCGACAGTTCCTCGTCCGTTTGCTCGTCGACGCGTTCTCCGGAGATGGACACATTGCCGCGGGTGGGTTTGTCCAGCGCTCCCAGCAGGTGGAGCAAAGTGCTCTTGCCGGCACCGCTGGCGCCCACGATTGCCACCATTTCTCCGCGTACGACCTGGAGATTGACGCCGTCGAGCACCGGAATGAGCCCGCCGTCGCCACCCATGTAGGTCTTTCCCAGGTCCACCGCCTCCAGCACCGTCATTCGTGTCGAATCGCCTCTACCGGGAATAACTTCGCCGCCTGCCTCGCAGGATACAGGGTCGCGAGCGCCGCGATCAAAAGGCTCGCTAGCACTATCGACGCCACATCCATGGCTTGCGTCGCGACAGGCAGGTGATCGATGAAATATACGGATGGGTCCAGTGCGATCAGCTTGTATCGATCGATCACGACCGACGCGAGCAATCCGAGCAAGAGCCCTGCGAACGTGCCTACGATTCCGATGACTACGCCCTGCGCGAAAAAGATTCGGCGTATCGATCGTGCTGGCATGCCCATGGCCCGCAGAATGCCGATTTCGCGCGTCTTGTCCGTCACTACCATCGTCAGCGTACTGACAATGTTGAAGGCGGCGACGAGCACGATCAGCAGCAGGATGAACGTCATCCCGAACTTCTCGAGCTTGAGGGCGTGAAACAGGGACGAGTTCTGCGCCTGCCAATCTTCGGTGCGGTACGGAAAGCCGAGCGTGTCCTCGATTGCACGCGCGACAGTGGGCGCCTCGTTTCTCGTCCTCGTGCGTACCTCGAGCCCCGTAACCGCGTTGCCCAGCTGCGCGAGAGCTTGAGCCGATGTCAGCGACATGAAGACGTAGCTGTTGTCGTACTCGTACATGCCAGTTTCGAAGATTCCCGTCACCTCGAAGCGTTCGGCATGTACGCTCGGCGCTCCAGTCACCGGATCGACGCTCCCGCTGCCGGCCGTGATCATCGTGACCGAGTCAATCCCCGGCGTCACATTCAGCCGCTCGGCCAACCGACTGCCGAGAACGACGCCGCGCCGCTTTCCGTCCGAGGTCCCGAAGGTGAAGTTGCCCGCGCGAGCCGTCGTGCGAATGCGCGTCACGGGAAGGAGCGTCGGTTCGTCCGGCTCGATTCCCATGAAGAACGCGCCTTCTCGATATTGATGACCGCCGGTGATGATCGCCTGGCTGTGCACGAACGGGCTGGCAGCGACGACCGCCGGCCCCATTCGTCGCACGCGATCGCGCACCTTCTGCCAGCCGGTCATCGCCATGTCCTCACCGTACGTCAGGACACGAATGTCCGGACTGCCGATGAGTATTTTCTCACGCAAGTCGCTTTGCAGGCCATTCATCACGCCGATGATCACGATCAGGGCACTCACGCCAATGATCACCCCTCCGATCGCGATGACGCTGATCAGCGAGAGCAAGCGCGATCCGCGCCGGCTGCGCAGGTACCGCCACGCGATCGCCAGTTCGAGCTTCGTCATTCCGGCCGCAGCGTTGGAAAGAGGATGACGTCGCGAATGTTCGCGACGTTCGCCAGGTACATGAACAACCGATCGATGCCGATGCCGACACCTCCTGTTGGCGGCATGCCGTATTCCATCGCGCGCAAATAATCCTCGTCGACCTCGACCGCCTCTTCGTCACCGGAGGCGCGCAAGCGGGCCTGCGCCTCCAGACGGTGACGCTGGTCGATGGGGTCATTGAGCTCGCTGAACGCGTTGGCGAGCTCCCGGCCACTGGCAAAGAGCTCGAATCGTTCAGTCAAGCGCGCGTCCCCTCGCTTCGGTTTGGCAAGCGGTGACAGCTCGACGGGATAATCGACGACGAATGTCGGTTCCTCGATCTTCGACTCGACCAACGCCTGGAATAGCTCGTCCAGCAGCTTCACCTTGCTCAGTGAGCCTACCTGCTCTACACCGGCCCCCCGCGCCGCGTTGCGCAACGCGGCGTCGTCGAGCGAAAATGCGTCCGCGCCAAGTGCCGCATTCAGCGTGGGCAGCCAGCCGACGCGCTTGAACGGGGGCGTGAGGCGCGGTACCTCCGCATCCGTCTGCAGCGACCGGCGAACGGCCTCCGCCGCACAGACGACGAGGCGTTCCACGCGTTCCATCATGACGGTGTAATCCGCGTACGCCTCGTAAAACTCGAGCATCGTGAACTCCGGATTGTGCGTCCGATCGATGCCCTCATTCCGAAAATCGTGGCCGATCTCGTACACGCGATCGAGACCCCCGACGATCAGGCGCTTCAGATACAGCTCGTCGGCGATGCGCAAATAGAGGCGCATGTCGAGTGTATTGTGATGCGTGACGAACGGCCGCGCGTAAGCGCCGCCGTACTGCGGTTGCAGCGTCGGCGTCTCGACTTCCAAGTAATCCAGCCCGTCGAGATAGCTTCGGATCGCGGTGATCATCCGTGACCGAGCACGAAAGAGCGCGCGCACTTCCGGATGCACCGCGAGATCCACGTACCGCTGCCGCGATCGTTGCTCCGTGTCGACTAGACCAGAGTGCCGCACGACCTGGCCGTCGACAACTTCCTCCTTACCGAAGGGCAGCGGCCGAAGTGATTTCGCGAGCAGCTCCAGCTTCGCCACACGGACCGTGACCTCTCCCGTGCGAGTCCGAAAGAGTGGTCCTTCGATACCAATGATGTCGCCGAGGTCGTAATACCTCGTTAGCTCGAACGCCTCATCACCCAGAGCATCCCTGCGGAAATAGAGCTGAATGCGGCCCGACGCGTCGGCCAGATGAGCAAATGCGGTCTTGCCAGCCGAGCGCCAGCTCACGAGTCGTCCCGCGAGACGAACTCTTTCACTGTCGCGCTCCTCGCCTTCCGGATAGAGCGCTAGCGCCTCCGCAGTCTGATGCGTCGGGTCGAATCGATACGCGAAAGGTGCCGCGCCGCGCTCGACGAGCGCATCGAGTTTCTCTCGACGCGCCTTCTGGACGAAATTCAGATCGTCGCTCACGCGGCCGCGCTCCCGCCTGTTTTCTGACCGCCGAATTCACGGAGATAGGCCTCGATGAAGGGATCGATGTCACCGTCCATAACGCGCTGTACGTCGGGGACCTTCAGTTCGGTTCGGTGGTCGTTCACCATCGTATATGGCTGAAAGACGTAGCTGCGAATCTGGCTGCCGAAAGTGACATCGGCCTTCGTCGCGTCCAGCTCGGCCTTCTTCTTCGCCTGGCGCTCGGCCTCGAGTTGATACAGCCGGTTCTTGAGCATCTTCATCGCGGTCGCGCGATTCTTGTGCTGCGAACGCTCCTGCTGAGATGAAACGACGATTCCACTCGGGATGTGCGTTAGGCGCACCGCGGAGCTCGTCTTGTTGACGTGCTGCCCGCCGGCGCCCGAGGCACGGAAGACATCCATTCTGATGTCCTCGTCGCGGATCTCGATGTTGATCTCATCGTCGACCACCGGATACACGAACACCGACGCGAAGCTGGTATGTCGACGCGCCTGGGAATCGAATGGCGAAATGCGGACGAGCCTGTGGACTCCGGTCTCTGCCTTCAGGAAGCCGAATGCGTACGGGCCCTTGATCTCGATCACGGCGCCCTTGATGCCGGCTTCTTCTCCCTCGCTTCGATCGAGGATCTCGTACGAGTAGCCTTTCCGCTGCGCCCATCGGATGTACATCCGCTCGAGCATCTCGGCCCAATCCTGGGCTTCCGTACCACCGGCACCGGCACTGATCTCCAGCTGCGCATCGCGAAAATCGTCCGGTCCCGATAGCAGCGACCGCAGCCGAAGCGCCTCGATCTCCTCAGTCAGCGACGCGACTTCGGCGTCGAGCTCTTTCGACAAGTCCTCGTCCGGGTCCGTCTCCCGCCTCCCCCCCCCCCCCCCCCCGCTCGTCAGGCGGCCTTCGATCTTCTCGAAGGGATCGATCCAGCCCTTCAACGCTTTGACGTCCCGTACGACGGCCTGCGCCTTTTGCTGATCACCCCAGAAGCCAGGCTCCGCCATGCGCGACTCGAGCGTCGTTAGGTTCGCGCGCTTGACGTCGACGTCAAAGATACCTCCGTAGCTCTTCGAGTCGGTCTTCCTGCTCTCGCAATGCCTTCGATCGATCTGACTCCGCCATTGGCGTCCTCACGGAATACTTACGACACGAGCCGTCCGCGGATCTGCGGACGGCTCGACGGATGACTGCGGACACCCGCAAGATAGCGGAGCGCCGGACGGCGAACTACCCCGTCTTCCCACTAAAACACTTTCTGGCCGCCGGCGAGCAAGTCATTCAGCGCGTCTTGAAAATGCGGCGTCGTCTCGGCGAATTCGCGACCGACTTGCGCGATGTACTCCTCGTAACTCTTCTGGATCTCGTCTTTGAAGAGCTGCTTCAGTGTGCCATCGCGTAACCCGTCCTGGCGCTTCTGCGGAAAGTATGTGACGAGGTCAGACACGAGTGCCCGCGCGAGTCGTTTCGCTTTCGCGTGTGGGTCATTCGCGAGGAACGGGTTGATCGGCGTGCGCGTCGCCACGGGCGGGGCGGTTCCTGCCGCGGGCGCTGCTGGCGGACGAGACACAATCGGCTGGGCAGCTGGCGCTGACGCAGGCGGCGCGGCCACGGACAGGGCGCCAGTGGTCGGCGCGGCTGGCGACGGCGCCGAAAAACCGGCGCTTTGCCGAGGTGCGCTCGGTGCACTCGCCGAGGTCGGGGAGCTCGCGTTCGGTGCCGCTACCGGGCGAGGCGCGACAATTGGACGCGCCGCCAAAGGCGCGGCTTGCGATGCGGCCCCCGGCATCATTGGACGAGGCGGAAAAAGAACCGGCCGGTTGACGGCTCCAGCACTTGGCGCCGGGCCTTTGGGTGTCGGCGGTAGTCCAGCCTGTTTCACGACCGTCGGCGCTGCCTCCGCCACCGCTGCTGGGCGCTCCTGTGGCAGCACCGCTGCGAGGGAGCTCGGCGCCGGAGTCGGCGCGCGCGGCGGGCTGGGCGGGGGCGCGAACGTGTCGACGAGCGCGGCGGCGAGTCCCTGATTCATGCGCGCGGCGACTGGCCGTTCGGCGGAGGAGGCCGTTCGCGCGGGTGCAGTCATCGCCGGCGAGTTTGAAGAAAACTCATCGTCGGTAGGCGCTCCGGTCGCGACCGTGATGACCCCGCCACACACGGAGCAGCGAGCACGCACCGCCATCGGCGGCAGCTTTGCCGGATCGACGCGAAAGACTGAGCGGCACTCGGGGCAGGATACGTTCACTTCCCCTCCGTCGCCCCGAGTTTGTCCGGTCGCGCGGCTGCCGGCTGGGTGGGCGGCAACGCATCCTGCCGACGATCGATCGAGAATACGGAGCCCGGCAGCGTTTTCGCGTAGCTCTTCATTTCAGTTGCGAGTTCACTCACTTGTGCTGCGTGGGTGAAGTGGCGGCGCTCATTGGTCACCACTCCGATCGAGACCGTCATCAACGGCACTCGATGAAGCTGACCACGTCGGTCCTTTCCGAAAAAGTATCCGGCGCGCCGGTCCTGCTCCGAGTATTGATAAGGGATGAGCGTGTCGAACACCTCGACAATCTCCGAACACGCCTCGTTCACGCTCGACACCGGGATGATGAAGATGAAGTCGTCGCCCCCGATGTGGCCGACGAAGCCTTCATCCAAGCATAATCCCTTTACCACGTCGTGCAGAATCTTCGCGAGAATTCTGATGACGCGATCCCCTTCGTGATAGGAGTACCGGTCATTGAACTCCTTGAAGTGGTCCAGATCGGCGTAGCATGTCGCGAACAGCTTTCCTTCGTTCAGGCGCCGTGTAATCTCCGCCTCGATCTCGATGGCGCCTGGGAGGCGTGTGGACGGGTGGACGACGAGATCTCGGTCCGATCGTCGAAGCATGGCGTCCAGCCGGGTGGTCGCTTCCGCGCCGGCCATGTCTTCGATGATGACTTCGTCGGCACCCGTCTCGAACGCTTGCGCAAATAGCTGGTCATCGGCACACGTCACCACGACGCAGGGCACGACTCCCGTGTACGAATCGCTCTTCATTCGACGCAAGGCTTCGAAAACGCGCTTCGGCTCCCGTCGGGCGTCGAGAGCGACAACCCGGGGTCGGCCACGGAGGGACAGCGCCATCAACTCATCGCCACTCTGGACGTTCACCACGGGCACGCCCAAGCCGGCCACCCAGACGCGAAGCGCCTCCGGCAGCTGGCTCCCTCCCGGGGAGTAGAGTAAGGCGTTGGTCTTTGCCACTAGCGGAGCGTCGCTATCTGAATTGAGTAAAAGTCTTCGCGCCAGATCGCGATGCGGCGCTCGGGAGACTGCACGAATAAGCTTCTGTGGACAAAGCACTTGCGCACGCGTCGCTTGGGGCGGGAGTGCTCGCGGTGCGCGCTGGAGGTGGAGACGAAGGGCGGGAGGCGAGTCGAGATGTCCGTTTCACATTCCGATGGTCATAGAATGACGAGTGAGAGCGCAATGCGTAGCGCCATCCCTAGCGACTCCGGAGCAACGGACAGTACGGAAGTTTGCCAGGCTCAGAACGGCTTCGCGTCGTCGATCAGCATAACCGGAATGCCCTCGCGAATCGGGTAGCTCAGCCGGCAAGAGGTGCAGTTCAGCACCTGTTCGGCTTCGCGGTACTCGAGCGGTCCCTTGCACTTGGGGCAGACGAGAATCTCGAGCAGCTGTGGAGAGAGACTCATTGCGCGTGTTCCTTTGGAAGTCGATAACCGAGCCGTCGAAGGGCGTCCGCGTTCTTTCTCCAGTTCGAGAGCACCTTCACCCACAGGTCCAGGTAGACGGGTGAACCAATCAGCTCCTCCACCTTTGCGCGCGATGCCTTGCCGATTTCTCGAATGCGTTCGCCCTTGGCGCCGATGAGGATGCGCTTCTGGCTCTCGCGTTCGACGTAAATGACCGCTCGAATGTAGACGGGGGACCGGTCCTCGCGGAATTCCTCCACCTTGCTCGCGACGCTGTACGGCACCTCGTCCTCGAGCTGTTCGAGGGCTGTTTCACGTATCAGCTCACTCACGAAGAAGCGTACTGCCTGAGTGCTGATTTCATCCTCGGGATAGAGGAAGGGACTTTCGGGCAGCCGCTCGGCGGCCGTGGCGAGGAGATCGTCCAGGCCCTCACCAGTGATGGCCGAGATGAACTTCGCGCCGCCGCATTCTTTTTCGAGTCGCGCGCGCTGATTGGCTGTGATCGCGTCGACTTTGTTCAGCGCGAGTATGATGGGCGCTTTCGGAGTGGTCGCGAGGCCGGCAGCCTGCTCGAGCGGCGCCGCTGATCCTTCCGTCGCATCCGCGACGTAGATGATGACGTCCGCGTCGTCGAGTGCCTCGAGCGATGTTGCCCGCATTGCCCGTTGGAGCGGGTACGCTGGATCAAGTAGCCCTGGCGTATCGAGGAGCACCATCTGGACCTCGTCGTCAGTTCGGATGCCGACGATGCGATCGCGAGTGGACTGGGGCTTGGGGCTCACGATGCTCAGCTTTTGACCGACGATGCGGTTGAGCAGGGTCGATTTGCCAGCGTTAGGCTTGCCCACTACGGTGACGATTCCCGCGCGCGTCATTGGGCGAAAGATAACTCCGGACTCCGTTCCGAAATGCAGAACGCCCTCGCGTCAGGTGACGCGAGGGCGTTCGACTGGAGAAGCCGGCGGTGGCCTACTCTCCCGCGCTCTCTCGAGCGGAGTACCATCGGCGCTGTAGGGCTTAACGACCGTGTTCGGAATGGGAACGGGTGTGGCCCCTACGCTCTAA
>Ga0207700_10000257_pt1 | contig 31667 bp, 56 predicted proteins | sample LARL82metaG_FD_184348 | JGI IMG/M metagenome (GOLD analysis project Ga0207700, IMG submission 184348) | Corn, switchgrass and miscanthus rhizosphere microbial communities from Kellogg Biological Station, Michigan, USA - LAR L8-2 metaG... | ecosystem: Host-associated > Plants > Roots >...
GTTTGGCGAAGAGCCAGGGGGCGGCGCTGGTCGACTGGCTGCAGGTGCGGTGGGGGGAATGACCTGGGAAATCAGCCATCGAGCCGACCCACGGGCGGTGCGACTGGCCGACCTGCACTACAGCCGGCAGAAGCCGGGCACGCCGCAGTTTATGCCGCCCGGCCGCTGCCTGGTCCTGTGGCAGCCCGGAGCCGTCTGGGGGACTTCCTGGCCGTTCGCCGAATACGTCAAGCACGCCTGGGCAGGGGCCTGGGTCTGCTCGATCTTCCGGAACGAAGGGGCGGGGCGAGCCTCCGACCTGATCCGCGAAGCCGTCGCGGCGACGCGCTGGTACTTTGGCGAGCCCCCGTCGTTGGGGATGGTGACCTTCGTGGACCCACAGAAGGTACGGCACAAGCGCGATCCGGGACGCTGCTTCCTGAAAGCGGGTTTCCAGCGGTGCGGCGCCGCGAAAGACGGGAAACTGGCGCTGCGACTAGCACCCGCCGCGATGCCGGAGGCGGCAGCGCCTTGCTATTCGCAGTTGTCGCTATGGGAATACTCATGACCACGCACCGCCGGCACCGCTGCAAGCGAAGGCATCGAAGCTACCGGACGCTGGCAAAGTGCATCTGGAGAAGAGCCCAATGGGTGAAGGGCGAAGGGCCCTACGCCGTCCTCTACCATCTGGGCGGCTTGACCGTCAGTCTCCACGAGCGGGAGGTGGGCGCGGAGGCAATGGCGCGGATACTGGAGCGGCAGTATGGACAGGGACGGCCGCGCCTCGCGCGCCTGGTCGATCCCAAGGAGACGCAAGGGATATGACTGCCGAGGAGTTCTTTCAGATCGAGTTAGCCCGCTTCCGGGGACGCGCCTGCGTCGCCCTGGAGTTCGCCGGCGTCCGCGTTCTGCTGGAGCCTGCCGCCGCGCTCCGCATCGCCCGGCGCATCGAGCAAGCAGCGAAAGCGCTGGAAAAAGAAGGAGGAATCAAAGAAGAGGGAATCTAACAACCGTAAGGACAGGGCGGAATCTATTTACGCTTGTAGCTTCAATCGGCAAGCGAGCAGTACTGGTACCTGCACCGCTGCGGCCCGGTCAAAAGCCGGGCGGCCGGGCTTTACGGCTGATACCTTTGGGCCAGCCGCGCGGCCGGCGAGTGAGCGCTTTTGAGCGCTTCGCGGTCGATGAGCCAGTCCCGGCCCAGACGACGGGCCGGGAGGGAGCCGGAGCGGATGAGCTGGCGGATGCGGGAGTCGGTGAGTGAAAGCAGGGCGGCGGCTTCGGCAGTGGTCAAGAGATCAGGCATCGGCCCGCAGCTCGGCCAGGATCGCTTCGCGGCGCAGGGCCAGCGCGAAGCGCTTCTCCCAATCTTCGGTCTGATACATCGCCTGGCCCAGTTCGAAGAGTTCTTTCTCGAGGATCAGCGTTCGCATGGTTTTCATTGTCGTCTCCCTGTCAGGTCAGTTCTCAACTGCTTACATGATCATATTACCGCATCGATATAATATTGTCAAGCAGAGGGAGCGTCTTTTTTTCGAGGGCGGTCTTTCTGCCAACCGACATACCGAACGACGACGTGGGCAAGGTCACGACCGATGATGAACCAGTCTCGGCCCATCTTCTTACCGGGAAGCTTTCCTTCGCGCAGCATCTGGCGAACGCGGATCTCGCTGACCCCGAGGTATTCGGCGGCCGCTGCGGGGTTCAGCCATTGATCACCGAGAGCCAGAGCATCCGCTTCCGTGAAGGACAATTGCTGCCGTCTCGCTTTGGCGCGTGCGGAGCCGGCGCGAAGCTCTTGCAGCCAGTAGGCTTTGTCCGTCTCTTTGTGGCAGGTACCGCAGAGTGTCTCCAGATTGTCGGGCTCGTGCGTGCCGCCGTTCCGGCGAGGCGTTTTATGGTGGACTTGCAGATCGTCGGAACCGAGGCCGGGATGTCCTTTCTTGCCGCAGCCGCGACATTGATAGCCATCGCGCTCCAGAACCGCGAGCACTACCGCCGGATGCGGGCGCGAACCTGACTGGCTTGCCATTCTTTCTTCTCCTTTCATTCATATTATACCACAACAATAAGTTATTTTCAGGAGGGAAGCCATGCTAACTGAGGAACGCCGGGCGAAACTCGAAGCGTGGGCGAAGGCGGAGGTCAAAGGACCGCTGCCGTCGCGCTTTCTGTCTCTTGCGGATTGGGCGCGGCGCGAGCTGGATCACGAGGCGGCGACCGGCCTGGTTTCGGATCGCGCCGCCTTCTCGCCAGCGGCACAGGCTGCCCTGGCTGAAGCAGTCCGAAAGGCAGGCAATCAGGCGACGGGGGGCAGAGGCAAGGATGGAAAGGGCTAGAGCGTGGTAGAATCAGGGAACGAGCGATGGTCAGTCCGTCGGTAAACCCCAGGCTCACGGAAGAACAGAAGCAGGAGCTGGCGCAGCGCTACACCGCCGGGGAAATGCTGCCGGCGCTGGTCGCCTTTTATCGGACCTGGACGGCGAACGCGAAGTGGGCGATCCGGAAGTATGGCGGTACGCTGCGCCCCGAGGACACACAGCCGCGTGTCTGCCGGGTCTGCGGGGAGAACGTGCCGTCGCCGACGAAGCGGAATCTCTGCCCGGCGCATATCCGACAGTACTGCTCCCGCTGCGACGAGAAGCTGCCCAAAGGGCGTGTCTACCGCTGGTGCGCGGCCTGCGACGCGGCGAACAAGGAGCGGCGGTATGCTCGCGGCGGGCTCTGCTCGGTCTGCGGGCAACGGGAGCGGACGCCGCGCACCCCGCTCTGCGCTCGCTGTCAGAAAGCGAACTACGTGGCGCAGCGGCAGGTCAGACTGGCGCATCCCGGTCGCTGTCTGGACTGCAAGACGGATCTACCGCCCGGTCGGATCGGCCGGCACTGCACGGACTGTGATCGAAAGCACGAGATGTGGCGGCGGCGGGATCGGCAGCGGCGCGGCGAGCATCGCTGCCGGCAGTGCGGCGACCCGCTGCGATTGAAGGATCAGACCTACTGCAAGGGCTGTACGACGATGATCCAGAATTGGCGGCGCGCCTGGCACCGGGGCAATGAGGTGGCGCGGCAGCTGGGCACGGTGGAGAGCCGGCGGCGCTGGCAGAGGGAGCAGGATGGCTGAAGCAAAGTCGAAGCCACCCATCGTCTGCAGCGAGCAGGAGCTCATCGACGAGGCCATCAAACTTCGCGCCCGGACTTATCAAATGCTGCTGGCGGCCGAGAAGGACGGTGACTTGAAAACGGCGCTCGCTGCCGTCCGTGAAGCGCGTGGGTGCATGGATCTCCTCGCGAAGCTCCTGGTCCAGCGCCGGGAAGCTGTCGTCGAACTCAAGGCGGTCCCCTTGGAAGAGCTGGCCGCGCTGGTGAACGGGAAGTCGCAGAGGGAGACGGATGGCAGCGGCGGTTGACGTGCCTATCACTTTATTCGGGTTTATGTGAATGGCCGCTAATGTCCTCTCGGAAGAGCAGCGTCTGAAGCTGGTTGAGTGGTTAGCTGCCGGTTATCCAGAGCCGCTGATCCAACAGTTCTTCGCGGCGCGGGGTTGGAAGAGCATCTCGCAGCCAGGCATCAGTTGGCACCGCGAGCAGCACCGCGAGCATATCGACCGCTGCCGGCGCGAGCGCGAGGCTCGGGCCTACAATGCCGGGCTGGCGCAGCTCGAGGAGCGGGTGCGCCAGCTCGTGAAACATGCCGAGGCCTTAGAAGAGATCAAGTGGCTGCCCGACGACAAGGGCAAGCTGCATAACGAGAAGGCGTGGCGGGAGACCCTCGATGATATCGCGAAGGAACTTGGGCATCGCCGCGCGGGATTGGATCTTGATGTCAGTCGCCAGTCAGACGCCGATCTTATCGCTGAAGCAAAGGCAATCCTTGGAGGAGCTGATCCGCCGCCGGCCGAGGGCCACGACGAATCAGTTTGAGCGCTACCGGGATGATCCGGTCGGCTTCGCCCGCGATATCCTGGGCGTCTCGCTCTGGGAGAAGCAGCAGCAGATCGCGCTCTCGGTAGTGAACAACCGCCGCACGACCGTGCGCTCCTGCCACAACTCGGGTAAGACCTTTGTGGCCGCCTGTCTCACGCTCTGGTTCGTCTACTGCTTCGAGCCCTCGCTCGTGATCACGACGGCGACCACGGATCGCCAGGTGAAGAAGCAGCTCTGGGGCGAGATCCGCCGGCTGCAGCTTTCGGCTTCGCTTTCCGGCACGCTCAGGATGCAGGAGCTGATGCTTTCGGCCACGCAGCAGGCGCTCGGGTTCACGACCTCGGAGGCGGAGAAGTTCCAGGGCTGGCACAGCCCTCACATCCTGATCATCGTGGATGAGGCCAGCGGCGTGGAGGAGCCGATCTTCGCGGCAATCGAGGGGTGCTTGACGGGTCCGGACCCGCGTCTCTTGCTGATCGGCAACCCGAACAACGCCGTGGGGACGTTCTTTGAGAGCTTCCGCTCAGAGCTTTACAGCGAGGGGCGGTTCCACCTGCAGGCGTCCGACGTGCCGGAGTGGCTGCTGCCGGCGTCCTGGGCGGAGGAGCGGCGGCTCGAGTGGGGCGAGGACAGTCCGCTGTATCAGGTGCGGGTGCTGGGCGAATTCCCTGAACAGGGAGAAGATTCGCTGATCAGCCTGAAATGGGCGGAAGACGCCCAGGAGCGCGAGATTGAGCCAACCGGAACCGTGGAGATCGGGCTTGACGTTGCTCGTTTCGGATCGGATGAGTCTGTCGCTTGTGTACGTCGCGGGAGCTGCGTGGTTGGTCTGGAGTCATGGCGGGGAGCTGACACGCAAGCTTCGGCTGGAAGGACCCTTCATCTCGCCCGAAGAGTGGGAGCAGATACGATTAGAGTTGACGACATCGGGGTTGGCGGAGGAGTCACCGACCGAATGGTTGACGAATCTCGGGGAGCTGCGCTTCGTGTTCAGGGAGTAAACGTGGGCGAGAAGGCCCGGGACGACGAGAAGTTTTACAACCGTCGCAGCGAGCTCTTCTGGGGCTTGCGCGAGCGGTTCAAGTCAGGCGATATCAGCATCCCCAAAGACGACGTGCTGCTCTCCCAGCTCACAGCGCTGCGCTACTCCTACACGCCGCGCGGGCAGATCAAGGTGGAGAGCAAGGACGATCTCAAGAAGCGCCGGCCGCAGGGCGCGAAGTGGACTTCGCCCGACCGAGCCGACGCCTTGATGCTGGCGTTTGCTCAAGGAGGACCGAAGTGGCTGCCCGTCTCACTGTATGGCGGCAGCCGGGAGACGCCGCGGCCGGTGTTTTACGAGGCGGAGAGGCAGGGGGCCGTGGATGAGTGAGAACCGCTACCCTTCTGACCCGCCCCGGCGCAAGAAGCACTGGAAGCCGGTCGCCCTGCTCGGCCGGGCCCGTGCCGTGGAAGACGCGACCGTGCCGCCAGGCGGGCACGTGGACGATTTCGGGCAGGTGTGGGAGAATCACGACGAGACGCCGATCCGGGGCGACCTGCCGGGGGTGAGAGGAAGGCGATGAGGATAATCTACCACCGCAAAGCCCGGTCTTACGATGGGCCCAGGGTCCAATGCGCCGGCGAATACCAGCTTCACGCAGCTCCCGATAACCAGGCCGAGCTTGCCCTCGTCGTCGAAGACAGCCGGCCGCGAGTGCTGGTCTCCGGCGCCGCCTACGCGCATTTTACCGTCAGTCGTCTCTTCCTCGAGGAGTAACCCGTCGATGAAGAAAGCTGACCGCCGCGACCAGGAACAGCGGGAGAAGTTCGTAAAGGGCGCACTCGCTGCCTTCCGGAAGGAGATCGACAGTTGGCAGCCGCAGCCGCGCGAGCGCACGCTCTTGTGCCCTTACTGCGCCGCGCCCATTCCCGTCCCGGCCGGCGGGATGGCGCCCCGGCGCTGCGAGACGTGCGGCGTCTCCTGGGAGGAGCGGGAGTGACCGGCGAAACGCTGCTGGCCTGCGTGGCACCGTGAGATGGAGGTGCCACTCGCCGAGATCGACCGGGTCGTGAAGGCGCGGCTCGGCCGCTGGCGAAACCACCCGGACTGGGAGGATATCTTCCAGGTGGGCCGGATCGAGGCCTGGCGGGCGGTACAGGGCCGGCGCTGCCCCGAGCAGTGGAAGCCGCTGGCGGCCCGGGCGGCTGTCTTTGCGCTCTGGGGGTTTCTCCGCAGTTCCGGCCATTGGCATCGGCGGCACACCCGGCGGGGCATTCCCTGCCCGGAACTGCTGCCGCTCTCCGGCGAGCTTCCGGTGGAAGACTTCGCTCCGGCGCTGCTCGAGCGGATCGACTTCGAGGCGTGGGCCGCCGGCTTGAGCGTGCCTCAGCGCCAGGTGGTCAAGCTCCACCTGGTCGAGGGCCTGACGCTGCAGGAGACCGCGCGGCGACTGGGAATTGCCCGGAACAGTGCGCAGGAGCGACTCCGCTGGGCGTTGAAGCGCCGTCGTGCGCTTCTGGAGGAGCGATGACACAAAGAAGACGCGCTCGCGATCGACTGGCCGGAAGATATTCCCTTCTGTCCCCGCTGCAACGGCGGCGAAGAGACGCGGGAGTGCTGCCACGTCCGCCATGTTGGGCCGCTGGCTCGTGAGGCGTTGGCGCTGCTCTTGACCGGGGAGCCTGCCCGCTGGATGACGAGGATCGCCGAGCTGAAGATGGAGGAACGTCACAGTGCCCGCTAGAGCGCGCGAGGACGACGGAGAAGGCACCGAGCCCCTCGATGCGATGGGGGAAGCCTGGCTCGCGCTCACCCACGCAAACGATGCCTTAGTAGCCTCTGGTGACGTGCGCTCAGTCGAGCTGACGCGGACGGCCATGCGGATCGTGAAGAAGCGGGCGCAGGCGTTCGTGCGGGCCTGCGAGGCGGCCCTCGAAAGGATAGCGGAATGACCTTCCCACCTTTGACACTGGGCGTCGTGATCGCCCTCGTCGTGCTCTTGCTGGTGATCCTGCTCTCGGTGCTCGGGCGTATCCCGGTGCTGGAGGCTGGCTTATTTGGTGGGCTGGCAATAGCCCGCTTGACATGACCGCCCAGGAGCTGATCGACTGGCTTTACGAGAAGGCCCGCCCAGACGACGAGATTCATCTCGAGCTGGTTCCCGCCGCTCTGTCCGGACCGGCGCGCTCTTGGCGGCGAACGCTGCGGGGTTCCGCGAGCGAGCCGGCGCGCTGGGTTGTGGTGATCGAGGCCGGCGGAGGTGAAGAGCTGAAGCGCAAGGCGGCGGACGGCGATGCGGATCGTAAAGAAAGCTTTCCGCCGGCGGAAAGCGCGCGAAGGCCTCGGCGGCGCTCTCGAGGAGAAGCGGAGTAAGCATGAACCGCAGAAACCTGTTGTCCGGTATCGTCAAGCAGGCCAGCGCGGCGGCAACCACGGCGCTGCTGCCGGCCAGCGTCGAACCGGCCGAAGCCAGACCCCGCCGCGTCGTTCAGGTGCAGGCGAGGGCCGTGGCGTACCGCATCCACCTCGACGGCCAGGACGTGGTGGTAGACGGCGCGCTGGCGAAGCTCCTGCGGCCCGAGCAGGCGAAGAGCGCGGCGAAGGCGATGGTCGGGCTGGCGGAGCGGCTCAGGCTGGCGGCGATCCGCGAAGACGCGCTGTGGGCGGCTTTACTGGCTTACGAGGCGCGGTTTGGCGAATTGCCGGAAGCTGAAGCGATCTTCCGGCAGGTTCTGGCGAAAGGGGCCTGATGGCAAGAGCGCTCGATAAGACCGGCCAGCCGATCCCGCGCCGCAGCCCGCCCGCGCCCGGGTCCGTGCCGCTGCCCGCGCGAGAGGAGTACGGGCCGCTGCCCTCGGGGCGGGACGCTGTCGGACATCAGCCGCAGCGGAATAGCAGGGACGCGAAGCCGCTGAAAACGAGGAAGCAATGAGCAATGTCGTCTGGCTGTTTCTGCTCGTGGTGCTGATCGTACTGCTGATTCCTGCCTGGCCCTATAGCTCTGGTTGGGGCTGGTATCCTTCCGGGGGCCTGGGGGCTGGCGCTGCTCGTTCTCTTGATTCTCGTGCTGGCGGGCAGGCTGTGAGCCGCACGGCCTGGGTGCTGGCGCTCTTGCTCCTGGGGCTGGCGCTGATCCTCAGGCTCGGGCCGGGGGAGAGTGAACATGCGTGAGTTGGCGGATGGGACGGTCTGGTTGGATAAAGGCGAGCCGGCACCAGCCTACTGCGCCAACTGCCAGCGCTTCTACCCGGTGACGCGGGCTTCCGAGGTCTCCGAGTGCCCGCGCTGCGGCAAAACGACCATCCACGGGCAGATTACGCTGGAGCGCATCTACCCTGCGCAGGGGCCGGGGGAGAGGGATAACGAATGAGACGACCCGCGCCGGGCGAGAACCCGAACAACCTGACGGCGGCGCAGAGGCGCGTTTATAACAGCCAGTTTCTCCGCCAACCAGCCAGCAGCCGCGTTGATCGCTACGGGACACCGAATCCCTACGCCAATAGTACTAATCAAAACCCTTACGTTGGGATCAGTTGGTTAGGGAGCGGATTTCCGCATCCTTTGCCGGTAGCGCCCCCCGGCACTCCTCCCGATAGATCCTTCCTTCCTCTGCAGTATGCGGCTTCGCGGCCTTCCTATGACCTCGCAGGAATCGCCGCACTTTTGGGTCCTTATTTTAGGATTCCCCAGAAGCAGGACCTTAATCTCTTGTGGAAGCTGCGCGAGACCATTCCCATGATCTCGGCGGCGATCATGCGACTCAAAGAGCTGGTCGGCTTCCCGGAGGTGATGGCCAGCGAGCGGTTCAAATCGGACTGCGACGAGTGGCTGCGGGTGCTGCCGGTGAACCGGATGCAGACCGGCGCCAAGATCTGGATGCAGTCGCATCTCGACAACATGGCAACCTATGGGAGAGCCCATGCGGAAGTTATCCTCAACAACGCCAGAAATGACGTGTTCGGCTTGGTGGAGGTACACCCTACTACCGTGGGGCTGCGCCCCACTTTTGGCGGCTATGCGACACACGTCGTGCAGTACCAGTACGGAGGCGGTGTTCCCGTTACGCTGCTTCCTGAACTACTACTCTCGTCCGTCAACGATATCCGTGGGGACGACCCGAATGGAACGTCGATGATCGCCGAATTGCCCTTCGTGGGGCAGATCCTGAACCAGATGCTGCGCTCGGTCGGCCAGACGTGGGAGCGGTTCGGCACGCCGACCTACCACATCAACTGGGAGCCCCCGGACGATTGGGAAGACCCGCACGGCGACCAGGGCAAAGCGATCGGCAACGCGCTGATGGGCAACCTCTCCCAGGCGCTGAAGGACCGCGCTTCGGGGAAGCCCAACGATTTTTACACGCAGGCAAGGTGGCGATCACCATCCTCGGCGCGGAGGGTGAAGCGCTGGAGTTTGCGACCACGGGCCGCGCCATCATGGAGCAAATCTGCGCCAGGTTCGGTTTGCCCCCGTTCATGTATGGCTTCTCCTGGGCTTCTACGGAGCGGATGTCCACCGCGCAGGCGAAGGTGCTGACCGAGGTGATCGAAGCGCTGCGGGAGACGGTGACGCCGGCTATCGAGCGACTCGTGACGCTGCGCCAGATCCTTGTGGGGCGAGCGGGTAAGTTTAGTCTGCGATGGGCGCGGGTGAGCTTGCAAGACCTCATCGACGAGAGCCGCGCGAAGCTGATGAACGCCCAGGCCGAGCAGACGGAGATGGCGAACTGGGACCGGAAGGTTCGCCTCGGTATCAACTCCGTGGAAGAGATGGCGCAGGAGTTCAGGGACGACCTCGAGGGATTGAGCCCGCAGCAGGTGCGGAACAGGTTGGATGGCGAGCAGGGCCGGCCGAAGCTCGTGGAAGAATTGCCCGGCTTCCTGCCGGCGCCCCTCGGCGGGGAGGCGATTGCGCCGGCCGGTGGGGCAGGGGAAGGAAAGCCGGGAGGACGACCGCCGGGCGGCATGCCCAGAGAGGAAAGCACGCGCTCGCTGGTGCTGGAGTATGCGCTGAATGGAAATGGAAACGGCAAACATTGATTGAGGTTGCCTTCTGGGTTATTGCCTGGCTCTCGGCAGGTGCGCTCGTCTATTACTGCGGGGCTGCCTCTGGCGAAGGAATGCACGATGACACGGTAGGCGAGTTTCTGCTTGTCCTTGTTTTTGGGCCCCCCTTCCTGCCGCTCATTCTACTGGGATGGCTCGCCCAGTTGAAGATGCCGAAACGAAAGAGACCGGCGCCGAAAGAGCGACCGCGTTGGCGACAGGAGGCTGAGCGAGAAGTGGATAGCTGGTTGAAACAGTGAAGAGAAAGCCGCCTGACCTGATCGCGCGAGCTCAACGTTCAGTCGCCGTGCAGGCGATCAGCGATGAGGGTCGCTGGTGCGAGGCTCGTGTCTGGCCGTACCGCCCACCCGGTGTTTACGCCTGCTCCGTGCCGGAGGATCCAGTGCCCTGTGGGGGCGAGCTGCGACACGCACGCCGATGTGAGGGAAACAAGATCGTGACTTATCTCGCCTGTCTGTTCTGCGGCAGAAAGACGCCGGTGCTCTCTTACGACCGGGAGACCGGCGAGCTGGTAGACCTGTTGAAGCCATGACAAGCGAAGAGCTGAACCGCAAGTATGGCGAGACGGCGACGATCCCGAAGGACTGCCCCTGGATCTTTCCGCCCGCCTGGTGGGACAGGGGGCTGAAAGCGTGGGGCGAGCTGCTGACCGAACAGTGGGAGATCGTGAAGAACCGGCCGAAATCTACCGCCCAGCGCCGCCGCGAGCAAATGATGGAGGCCACCGGGCGGCAGCACGCTCAGGACCTGACGGATCTCGCGATTGAAGTCCTGGCGGGAAAGAAGCGATGAATCTCCCGCTCGCGCTCCTCATCGTCGCTATCGCCGTCATCATCGCTTTCTTGTGCCTCCACGGCCTCGCCCAGCGCCTGGACCGGCTGGAGGAAGCGATCGCGAAGCTCGCGGAGAAAGTGCCGCTGTGACCGAAGAAGAGATGCGCCGCGAAGGACGCGGCTTTCGTTGGTCCTGGCAGAAGGGCATGACCGACGCCGAAGTTCAGGCTGAAGAAGACGAATGGGAGCGACGCTACCAGGCACAGAAGGAAGCCGCGAAGCAAGCATTCCGCGATCGGGGCTTCACGCCGCCGCGCCGCTCCCAGGTGAACGGTCCTCCCGCCGACTGGAAGCGCTGGAATGCGCTTCTCGACGGGGTGCCGGTCGGTTCCTGTTGGGCCTTCGACGCGGACGCCGGCTGGGTCGAGGTCTGGGTCATCGCCGAGCATACCGGCCCAGGAACGCTACGTGTCGCCAACGAGCCACGCCGCCGTCTCTACGGCAAGGTAACGCCTGTCTCCCTCGGGGAATGGGAGCGCTTGAAGAAGCAGCGCGGCCAGCTCGATGTCTTTGTCGGCGAAGACAAAGGCGAGCCGGTGCCGGGAACCGAGATGAAACGATGAATAAACCGTATCGCACGGACATCGAGCGCGCCAAGGCCGAGAAGGCCGCCGCCGAAGCCTTGATCGCCCGGGGTAAGCAGATCCAGGATGCCGAGAACAGGCGCCGGGAGACGAACGCCTACCATCGCGAGAATGAAGCCGTGCAGGCTGCCCAGCACGCCGCCTGGGTGCGCCGGCAAAACGAGCTGCGCTCCCCCGAGCGGCGAGCAAGAGAGCAGGGAAAGCTCCGGCAGGAACTGGAGGAAAAAGAGCGGCAGCGGGTAGAATACGAGGAAGAAGAGCGCAAAGTCGAAGAATACCGGCGCAAGCTGCGCGAGAAAGGCCGCTAATGCATCGTCTTGAAGAAATCAAGCCCCGGCCCGAGCCGAACGACAACCCCGAGCCGTATCAGCGCCCGCCGCGCCCACAGCTTCCCACGACGCCGGAGATGACGGGCAGCGCTCCCGCACGCGGGACGCCTAGTGGTCCCGAGGCCTCCCACTTCGACCGGGGCGCCATTCCCGGCGAGAGCTTGAAGAACAACACCAGCGGCACGAAGCGGGATCTGTCGGGCGGTTACGTGCCGCAGCCGGGCAAGCGGCCAGGAGAGCGACGATGAAACCAGGGACCGGCAAAGCGCCTTCGAACATGACCCCGCAGCGCGGCGGCACGCCCCGCAATACGGCCAGCCCGCCGCCCGATCTGCCGCCGCAGCCTTTTTCCCACCCGCCGCAGACCCAGGGCTGCCGCTATGGCGCGACCTCGAACTCGCCGCCGGGTACCCGCTCGGCGGGTGGACCGGAGGAGAAGATGAAGAAGCAGGGGATGGGACCGGACCCGAAGCCCAAAACTGGAACGATGGCACAGAAGCCGACCGGGACCGCCGTGCCGGAGCGCCGGGACGCCAAAGAGGTGCCGATGCCGACCAACTGGTCGTTGTCGCCCGATCCCCAAGGACCGGATGCGCGCGGCTCGGTGGGCTACAAGCCGCCCAAGCGAGGCTGACATGCAGAAGATCAACCGCGCCTCCGCGCCCACCGCGCCGGTGACGCCGCGGCACGGCGATATGGCGCCGCCCTCGACGCCGCCCGGGGAGATCGTGAACGAGACGGTGCGGAACGTTTCCGGCGCTTTCGACGTTTTCCGTCCGACACCCACACCGGGCTATTACGCCCCCAAGCGCGGCGAGAAGCGGTAATACCAGCCTATCGTCTAAAGATCGTCTAACGAGCGAACAAAAGAGGCAAACTTAAATGCCCGAAGACCCGCATGCCCTGATTGGACCGAAACCCCCGGTGCCGCAAGCGCCGGCCGATACCTTTTCCATCGTCTCGCCTACCGCCACGACCGGCTTCCGACCGGGCCTCTCGCATGGCGGCGCCAACGATCCGGCCGCCGCCTTCACGCCGCGAGCCGGCGAGGGTACGCCCGCGGCGCGCGCCCGGGTGATCGACGGCGTTCTCTCCGTGGCGCGCGGCAATGGCGCGGAGCCCGCGGCAAACGGATGATCGAGGAGACGCGGCGGAAGGCCCTCGCCCTGCGCGGCGTGGAGATGCAGCGCATCCGGCGCGAGCTGACCGGCCTCGCGTATCTCGGCGAGCCGGATCTCATGCCCGATGAGCTGGAGCGCAAGCACGTTTTGATCTATCCCGACTCTGTTCGACGGGACTGGATGCGGCGGCGATTGGCCCGCTGGCTGCCGGAGGAAGAGGAATAGCAATGCCTCCTGGCGACAAGCACGACGCCGCTCTGGCCGGTATGATGGCGATCAACAACCACGTATTGCGTCAGTCGCTCGCGGTCCTCCATGCAGCGCAGGTCACCCGACTGGAAACGATGCGCTTCCTCGGATTTCCGAGCTCGCTCGTCCAGCACGAAGCGGCGCAGGCTGCCGTCATTATCAAATCGCTTGAGGCGCTGCTCTAGCGCGAGGAATAGCTATGCCGCTCGGTGATGTCCTCTTAGGCGGATCGATAACAGCCAACTCCACCTCATCGACCGCTCCGGCCGCGGGCTCCACGGTCGTGATGGACGCCAACGGCATCGGCCCGGCCTCGATCCAGGTCGAGGGGACGTTTGTCGGCACGCTGCAGGTCGAGGGCCGGCTGGCCGGAACAACCACCGGCTGGTCGGCGGTCTCCCTCACGACGCTGGCGGGCGTGCCGGCCACGACCATAACCTTGCCGGGGATCTGGACGTTTAACGCCGCGCCCTTCTCGCAGATTCGGGTGCGCTCGACGGCCTGGACCTCGGGGACGGCGGTGGTGACCTTAGGCGGCTCGCCCTACAGCGGCTCGGGTGGTGGGGGTGGGGGCGGGGGCGGCGGCGCGTCCACGATTGCCGATGGCGCGGATGTGGCTGAGGGCGCGACGACCGATGTCGCGGTGCAGGGCGACAATCCCGGCACGATCTCGGCGAAGCTGCGGGGTCTGAACAAGAGTATCGCCGCCGGTATCCCGATCTCGACGCTGCCGGCCTTGCCCACGGGCGCCAACGTGATCGGAGCCGTCACCCAATCGGGAACGTGGAATGTCACCGTCAATGCGGCCCTGCCCACCGGCGCCAACGTCATTGGGGCGGTCACGCAATCGGGCGGCCCGTGGAGCGTAGCCGGGGCGAAGACCTCGAACAACGCCGCGCCCGGCGCGACGAACGTCGGGGCGCTGGTCGGGATCGCCACGGCGGCGGCTCCCTCCTTGACGGAAGGCAACCAGGTCGGCCTCTCCACGGACCTCGCGGGCAATCAGCGGACCATCGTCACGGCGGCGCTGCCGACCGGCGCCAATGTGATCGGCGCGGTGACGCAGAGCGGAACGTGGAATGTCAGCGTCAACACGGCGCTGCCGGCCGGTGCGAACGCCATCGGCACGGTGGGCGTCACCGCGAACGTCACGCCGGCCGACCGGACGGCGACGGGCTCGGTAGCGGCGACGAATGCGAACGTGGCCTTGACCGCGAACGGCTGCGGCACGGTCACGGCGGCGATTGCCACGAACGCCTCGTGGAACGGGACGCTGACCTTCCAGGCGACGACCGACGGCAGTAACTGGATCGCGATCTCGGCCTTGAACGTGAATACCGGCGCCTTCGGGCAGACTTACGCCACGGCGAACACGAATGCCCTCTTCCAGATCAACACGGCGGCCTATGCCCAGGTGCGCGTGATCGCGCTCACCTACTCGGCCGGCTCGGCGACGGTGACGCTGGAGGGCTCGGCGGGGGCCTCGTGCTTCCCCGGTCTGCTGGACAGCGCGGGGCGTCTGATCGCGGTGGGGGCGGCGGCGTCAGGGGCAGCGGTGGCAGGCAACCCGGTCGCTATGGGGACGTATGACGGCGCAAACGTCAATTATGCCCGCTCTATTCCGTCGGGTCAGGGGGCCTCTACCAACACCGGAGCCGTCTATGCCGCCGTCGGTCTGTCTGTTGGATCGACAACAATGGCACCGTGGGGCTGCCAGAATGCCTTCGGGGATGCCATTACCCCCAGCAACTACGGGGCCGTTGTTGGGAACCTGTTTAATGGGGCCACCTTCGACCGTCCGCGCAGCAACGTCGAAGTCGTCATTCAGGCGTCCACGGCTACCATCGTCCAGACGCTCAATACCGACATCACGACCTTCAACGCGACCTCCCTGGCCGTTCATATCAACGTGACTAACTACAATGGCGGCACGCTGACGGTCGCGCTGCAGTGGAAGGACGCCAACGGCCTGTTCTGGCCGATCCCCGGCGCCACCACCGGCGCGAAGACCTCAGGCGCCGATCTGGTGCTCGTGATCGGGCGCGGCACCTGGCCGACGACGACCACGACCGAGTTCTATGTCCCGTTTCCGCTGCCCCGCACCGTCCGTATCGTACAGACGATTGCCACCCAGACCATCACGTATTCTGCTGCCTATTCACTGTGCTGCGCATGACAAAAGAGGAGACCTTTCTGATGGCCGTCACCACCAACCAACTGCAGACTGTCATCGCCTCGGTCCCCTTCCGGCAGCGGGTCGAGTTCGCGCTCGTCGCCATCGCCATTAACGTCTGTTCGGAGAGTACGGGAACGGCATTGCACAACCTCCGCAAGCAGTTGGCGGTGGCAGTCATGAACAACCCCGACAACTATGTGACGCAGTTCGCGCAGGGCGTGGTCACGCAGCTCTCCCTGGCGACCACGAATATGGTGACGGTGAACGCAGTCCCGAACGCCGATGTGGACACGACCGACGCGGCGCTGCAGACGGCGATCAGCAGCATCTGGAACGATTTTTTTATTTCGTAATTTACGCGCGATTTAAGGAAAAATCCGTGAACAAACCTCGCCCGATCCAGCCCGCCACTGAGGGAGTCGTCATGCCGCCCGAGACCAATGGCGCGGCCGAGTTCGGCCCGAACGTCTCCTTCCACGCCGGCATGGTGGTCGTGAACGTCACCGTCGACGTGCGAGACGCCCACGGCCACAAGATCAACGAGCGGACGATGCCGGCGGTCAGCCTGAACTATCCGCACGGTGAGAAGCTGGAGGCTGTGATCCAGGCCCTCGTCTACCAGGCGGCACAGGAGTATCAGGGCTAGATGGCCTACGAACGCGCTCTTTCGCTCATAAAACCCGATGGCGTCGCTCGCCGCCTGGTCGGCGCCATCATCCACCGCTTCGAGGAAAAGCAGCTCGCGCTGATCTCTCTCCGGGTGCTCGTTCCCGACGAAACCCTCATCCGGGCGACCTACTGGGACAAGCAGGACGATGCCGGCTTCGCCGATCTCCTGGCCTACATGACCGGCGGACCGGTCGTGGCGATGGCCTGGGCCGGCGAGAACGCGAACGAGCGGGTGCGACAGGTGATCGGCGTCATTTCTTCCGCCGTCGCTCGTTTCGCTCGGCGCCATGTTTTGCGTACCAGCGCGCCCAGCTTTCGTGCTTACGCCGCAGTTGGTCTTCCGTCAAGCCCCGGGCGTACCGTCTCTTTGCAGCGACGCTGTTCCGACGGCGGTAGCATTCCCGGCACTCACGGGAGCCTGAAGGACGAACGTAAGTGTTCTCAGGAGTATAGGGATGTCCATACTCACAGTGGGTTCGTTGGGCGTAATGCCGCGTTAGGGTCTCGCCGCGGAGGAGGTTTTCTCGACGAGTGACTGGCTCAAGATGATTCGGGTTGACGCAGGCTCGGTTCCGGCAGAGATGGTCGAGTTCGAGTCCGTGAGGTACCGGGCCATTCCATCGTTCCCAGAGCCAGCGATGCGGCTTATGCTCTTTGGTCCGAATGCGAAAGCGTCCGTACCCGTTCCATAAGAGCCGGGCTGTCCAGTTCCAACAACCGGAGTCGGGGTCCATGACGACGCATGACCAGAATCGTTGTTCTACGGTAAGCTTTGCCATGTTGGAGCCCTCCCGCGGCTCTAACCGTGGCCGGGGCGTTCCAGCGCCGCCGGCCCTCTGCGTGTAAGTTCGGTATGGCACTCAGTTACACCTTCACGCTTGCCAAGCCGGATGCCGTAAGACGAAAGCTTGTGGGCCGGATCATCAGCCGCTTTGAGGAGCGCGGTCTGGATCTCGTCGATGTGAAATGGCACTGGCCTTCGGAAGCGCTGATCCGCGAGATGTATTTGGACAAGGCGACGGAGTCGTTCTTCCCGGAGCTCCTCGCCTTCATGACCAGCGGTCCTTCGGTCGCGATGGTCTGGCAGGGAGAAGAAGCGGTTGAGAAAGGACGTCAGGTGATCGGCTCCAAGCTGCCGCTGGACTCCGACGCAGGCAGTCTGCGGGGAGCCTTTGCCGAGGATCGTATTCAGTCGCTCGTCCACGGCAGCAGGAGCGAGGCCGAGGCTTACGCGGAAATGGTTCTCTGGTTCCCAGAGCGCTGGGCGGGCGAAGCGGCGCCGGCTGAGGATCGCCCTGCTGCCGATGCTCCGAAGAGCGAGGAGCCGGCCCTGATGCGTGCCTGGGAGTTCGAGGAGGAGTTGGCATGAAAGCCGCCGCCGTCGCCTTGAAGCGCACCGGCGGCACCCTTCAGGTCCTCCTCGTCCGTTCGTCCACGAACCGGCGCTGGGTGCTGCCTGCCGGCCATCTCCACTCCTACGAGAACGAGTCGACGGCAGCCCTGCGTGAATTGGAAGAAGAAGCCGGCTACAAAGCGATCGCCCAGCACGAGCCGATCGCCTGGTATGTACCGGAGGGCAAGCGCGAGGGAGTAGCCTGTATCCTCTGCTGGAATATCAGGAAGCTGGCCGAAGCCGAGCCCGGCCGGGCTCCGACGCTGGTGGCGGTCTCCCGGGCGAAGCGCCTCCTGGCCCAAGAGCGCTCCGAGAAGGAAGCGGAATACCTCTCTTTCGTGCTGGACGAGGCGGTCACGGCGTTTCTGCTGGAGGAGGCCAAGCATGAGAATCCGCATACGCTCCGGTGAGGAGCATCCCCAGGCGAAGTTCACGAATACGGAAGCGGACCAGCTCCGCCAGCGCTTCGAGGACGAGGCGACGACCTCCATCCGGGCGCTCGCCCGCGAGAAGGGCGTCTCTCCGCAGACGATGGCCGATGTGATCAACGGCAAACGCTACCGCTGATCCCCTTCGTCCTCCACCTCGTAACTCAAGACATACGCATAGCCGGGTCGATAGTCGCTTGACTCCGCCGTTGCCGTCACCGAGACGACCGTCAGGTTCAGGTGTCCCCACTTCGCCTCCGCGTCATTCAGCCCCTGCTCCAGGCCCTCCAGCTCTGCCGTCCAATACACAACAAAGCGTCGCATTGATTTCCCTCCATTTCCTCGTTCCTCAACCAATCGCAGATTCCTCCTCCAAACCCAGCGTTTTCGGTTGACAGTCTGATTACTGTCCAGTATAGGCTTGATTCCGTGACAGTCGAACTCTCCAAGACCTATGACCGGGCTACCGCCGTTTACCTGGTCCGCTGCCACGGCACGCATGAGGACGGTTCTCCCTGCCTCGCGCTCGTGCCGGTGCAATTGCAGGAGAAAAGCGTCTGTCGCGCCTGCGGGCTCATGTTCCCGCCGTACGCCGAATACTGCCTCCTTTCACGGACGAAGATCGCTGCCTCGCTTGCGCCAGAAGACTTCCTTCCTTCCGGGTCCGATCAGTAGGGGATCGGACCCGGAGCCTTTCTAAGGAGGTGAAGAGTGCCGGTACACGCCTGCACGGGAGACGGCGGAAAACCAGGGTGGCAATTCGGTGAGACGGGTGCATGCTATACCTATGAGGCGGGCAACGAAGCAGCCAGCAACAAGGCAAAGCAAAGAGCTTACATTCAGGCCGCGGCCATCGAACAGAGCCAGCGTCGCCGGGGTGAGACACCCAAAACCGTGATCGAACTCACCATTTCCAAGCAGTTTGAGACAACGATCAACGCACCGCCGGTGATCGATCCGCAGATCATGGCGAAGATCAACGCCATGGCTCCGGAGCCGGTGCCGCCCGAGCAGGTTTATTTTGCGTGGGCGCATCTCGCCAACGACCAGTACGACCGCAGCTTCGAGCGCTTCCCGGTCGATTATCTCCAGCGGTTCGCGGAGACCATCGTCGGCAAGAGTCTTCTGCCCGGCCACGATCGGGGCGCGGTGCCGCTAGGCCGCTGGGTCGCCGCTGAAGTGGTCAAAGGCGACGACGGCGCGACCCACCTGAAGGCCGGCTTCTACGTGCCGGCCAGATCGGATATCGCCGCCCGGGTCCGGATGGGCGTGGCCCGCGACGTGTCGATTTCCTACAAGGGAGCGCAGCGCAACTGTGACCTGTGCGGCTCACCGTATGACGGCCCGAAGGGCTGCGAGCACGAGAAGGGTCGCGACTATGACGGCCGGATCTGCACCCTGACCTACGGCGGGGATACTTCCCGGGTGGAAGCGATCGAGGGCAGCCTCGTATGGCTCGGCTGCCAGCCCGGCGCCCAGGTGGTCGGGAACAAGGCGGCGGACCCGTATTCGGCGGTCCTGGCCGTGAAAAGCGTGGAGGAGAGAATGGAGAAGAGTGCCGAGTTCGTTGCCCTCGAAGCCGAGTGCAAGGTCCTCAAGGATGAGAACGAAGAGCTGAAGCGCAAGGCCGCGCTCGCCGAGGACGGGATCGCCTATCACACCTTTTTGAAGACGGAGATCGCCACGAAGCGCGCCGCCTGCTCGGGCAAGGCCGAGGACGTGGAAGAGTGGCTGAAGACGCTTGATGGCGCGACCCTCCCCATCCTTCGCAAGCAGCTCGAGCTGGCGCAGACCGCCTTCGACGAGAAATTCCCGCCCGCCGTGCAGAGCAAGGTGCTGGGGAACGGCGAGGGACGCGCGGCCCAGGCGCCGGAGGGCTCGAACGGAGCGCCACCCGAGCCACAGGAGTTCGATCCACTCGCCAGCTACAAGAGTTTCCGCGCCGGCGCGATTGCCGCCGAGCGGGGGAGTTAGATCATGGCCTTCGTGACCCGGCGCGGCGGTGACCGCCTGAACATCTCCTTTACGCCCTCGACGGTGCCCAAGGGCTTCGGGGCGAGCTACGTCGCCGCCTGGGCCGCCGCGCTTACTCCGGCGCAGACGGTGCCGCAGGTGGGCGATCTTGTCAAGATCGACACTTCCGCCAACGATCTCGTGAAGCAGTGCGTCGCCTCCGACGTGCCCTACGGGATGGTCTGGAGCGTGAACTCCTCCAACGGCACGCTCTCCATCGTGAAATTCGCGGCGACGCGGCAGATCATCCTCGAGTACAACGGCGCCGTGACCATCGGTCACTCCGTCCAGGCGAACGGCACGCCGGGCGTGATCCCGATCGGCGGAGTGCTTCGCAACCAGGTCAAAGACGCGACCTTTGCGGCCGGCTCGGGGGTCATCTGGGCCGTGGACGAGCCGCGCACCGGTCTCCTTATCGTCGAGTTCCCCGGTACGGCAGCCACCGGCTAACACAGTTTCGGAGAGCGACCGGCGAGGTGTCAGGCGCCGGGGCGCTCGGATGAAGGCATACACCGTGGGTGAGTTACTTCGCGAATTTCAAGAAGGAGTTCGAGGACGGGCTGTATCACCAGGCGCAGGCGTATAAGACGCCCGCGCCGGAAGACTGGCGGCAGTCGAAGGTCATGTCGTATGAGTATGCCGCCGCGAAAGCCCGCGAGCTGGGCTTTTATCCCGAGGAGAAAGAGGCCAGGCGCCGCGAGCAACTGATGCTCAAGGCGTACGGCGTCCCCGAGTGGGCGACCGAGAAGCAGCGCCGCGTCTGCGCCCACGTCCGGGATTCCTGGTGGCTCGAGGAATACTTCCGCCAGCACAAGGTGGAGATGGAAGGTCCCACGGCTCCTAGCCTTGGCGCCGCCCTCGATGCCACGACCTCGAAGGCGTTCTCCGTGGTGCCCGCCGAGCTCACCGTCTTCCCATTTTTTTGGGATACTCAAATAGTCGAAGGTATTTTGGCGGTCCCCCTCCTCGATGTGCTGGTGATGGATACGGTAACCGTGGCCTCGGGAACGGCCGTCCACGCGGTCATGAACGAGACGCTGACCGATCGGCAGATGGGGGAGACGGGCGAGTTTGCTTCCTACCAGGAAGTGAACATCACCTCGACGGAGTCTCCCCTGCGGCTGAAGAAGTTCGGGGGCGCGGTGACCATTTCTGATGAGGCGATGCGCCGGCAGCGGATTCCCGTTTTCGCCAGGGGCATTGCCCGTATCGGGAGACAGATCGGGATTGATATGACCGATCTGGCTATCGATGTCCTCATCAACGGCGATACCACCTACGGCGGTATCAACGGGGCGGCTACCACCGTGGCGACGGCGGTTCCGGGGAGTCCCACGTACGCCGACTATGTCACGCTCACCATGAACTTCGACATCGGCTACGAGCCGACCGATGCCGTCCTCACGCGGAACGGTCTCATCAAGCTGCTGAACATCCCGCAGTTCCAGGACCCCTTGAGTGGGTTCAAGTTTCAGTCGCAAGGGGTTCTGCCGGAAGCGTTTGGCTTGCAGACACACAGATGGGACTCGGCGGGCTCCACAAGCTGGAACAGCGGCGCCGTCGGGACGGGGACTAGCTTGCTTATGGTGCAAAGACAGCGGGCCTTGATTCTTTACCAAGAAGGCGGGCTCTCGACGGAAAGCGACAGAGACCCACGGAGTGAGTCAACTTTTGTCAAGACCTCATGGTACTTGATTTTCGGTAAGTGGGACTCCAACGCCGTGCGCTTGGGTACTGGCTATGCCTAGAGACGTGGGAGTGCCTGGTTACTCTCAAGGGGAGGGCGTCTGATGCCGATCCCACGCTTCTGGGGCGGGGAGCTATCCGCCAGCGATCTCGCGCCCAGCTTCGCGCTGCCCTCCACGGCCCTCGCGCAGGGCCAGGTCACGCCCAACCAGCTCGGCGTCACCGTCTGGAACGCCTCGGGCGGGACCTTGACGGCCGGCACGCTGGTCTACATGAGCGGCTGGAACGCGGCCAACAGTATGCCGCAGGTCTCCAAAGCGGTCGCCACGTCGCTCGTGACCCGCGCCCAGTGGGTGGTGCTTGCCAGCATCGCCAACGGCGCCTCCGGGCTCGTCGGCCAGCACTTCCAGTTGACGGCGCAGAACACGAACGCCGCGACCGTGGGCGATCCGGTCTTTCTCGACGTGAACGCCGGCGGCTACGTGCTGACGGCGCCGGCCTCCGGCACGGTCAGCTTCCAGATCGTCGGCCGGGTGACGGTGAAGAGTGCCACGGTGGGTATCGTCGACTTCGACCTGCTCTCAGGTGGAGAGCCGGTGCAGATCCAGGAGATCCAGGTCGCCTTCATTCCCGGCACCATCCCGACGACCGGCTCGGCCGAGGCGATCGTGAATATCCCCTGCCCGGGGAACCTCCTGAACCTGCGGGTCGTCGGCAGCGCGGCGCTGGCAACCTCCGACAGCAACTTCATCCAGTTCGGCGTCGTGAACAAAGGCCAGGCGGGCGCGGGCTCCACGCAGATGCTCAACCAGGCCTCCGGCGCTTCCTCCACGAAGGCGACCGGCGGCGGCGCGCTCGTCGCCTACGGCTATACGGCGATGGTGCCCTCAACGACGCCCGCCAACCTCGTGGTGGCCCGCCGCGACACGTTGCAGATCACCGCCACGGTCACCGGCACGCTGGCGAATACGGTGCCGGAGGCGCAGGCGATTATCTCGATTCAACCGACGTAATCAGCCATGCCCCTTCCCGTGAGCGCTTCACTCGTAGAGGAGATCGCAGGGCTGACGCCCAGCCTCTTTAACCTGCCCGACCAGGCAAGCCTCGATGCGTTCGTGGGTAGGTTTATCAACCGAGCGGACGCCTGGATGCAGGGTCATATGGGGAGCAATTACAACATCACCTCCCCTGCTTGGGCAGCGGTCCTACAAGAGGAAGGCCAGATTTATCTGACGCTGGAGAAGCTCTCCGGCGCCTTGAAGTCGCTCAAAGTCCAAGGAACGCACTTTCCCTATGTTCAGGAGGACAGCCCAGCCTTCCAGACGCTGATCGAGACGAACTGGGGCGAGATGGCGATCGCGGCGCTCGATCTCTGGGTGACCCCGGAGATCGCTGCCAGCCGCGCTTTTGCGATGCCCCAGCTTCTCATTAGTGACGGGCTCGGCCCGGTAGAAAAAATGAACGACACATCCTTTCCATCGATGAGCGAGCAGTATAGCGAAGAGCTGGACTGGGCTCGCTCCCTGTCAGATCCGGACCTGGGGACTATCCGCCGGTAACTGAATACAGCAGCCGCTGCATGGGCAGTGGTTTCCGCCTGGCATGGGCCAGGTGACCGCGACCGGCATGGGCCGGTCGAAGGGGGAGACGATGACTCCTTCCGAATACGCGCGTGCCTGGAACAAGCGCGTGCGGGATTACGAACCGCGCATGAAGCGTGAGGTCCGCGCCCTCGGGCAACTCGCCAAATCCGTCAGCGACCGCGTCCTCAAGCAAGAGATCTATGACAAGCCTGAGGACGTGCGGCCTTCCGGAAAGCCGAAATGGCGGCGCACCAACCTCCTGGCCGTCTCCCAGACGGTAGACTTCGCTGAAGACGGCTACACGGTCGTGCTCGGCAACAGCGCCGACTACGCCGAGCCGCGCCACGAAGCGAACAAGCCCGACCGCCGGAAGATCAACCCCTACCGTACCGCCCACTGGCTGGACGACACGCTGCAGATCCTCTCCGAGGAGGTCCCGGAACGGCTGCGGCGCGCGCAGGCTGAAGTTTTCCGGGGGATCTGACATGCCACGCTTAGCGGGAAAGCAAGGGGCGATTTATCTCGGCGCCAACAAGATCGCCGACATCTTCAATATCACCCTGGAGATCGAGCAGGAGCTGGCCGAATGCTCGGTCAAGCTCGAGGTCCACGAACTCTACGTAGCCGGCGTCGTCCGCAGCCGCCTGACCGGCGAGCGTTACATTACCGATAGCGCGACGAACATCGGCGTGAACCCGGAAGTCGGTGGCTCTGTCATGGCGAAGAACCTGGTCGCCAACATCCCGGCGGTCGGCAACAACTACCTGGGCGCCACCGTCACCTGGTTCTTCCACACCATTGCCGGCGCGGCCAACAACACCGCCACTGCCGGCTTCAACGTGACCGGCGAGGGTTTCCTGGAGCGCGTCACCCAGCAGAACCCGCGCGGCGCCGCCTCCGAGGTCTGGGAGATCCGGAATACCAACGCCGTCGCCACGTTTGTAGGTTAGCCATGCGAAAATCCATTTCTGCCCACGAGCAGGAGCAGGCCGTCGCCCTCTTGAAGTCGCCGGCCGGGTCCTTTCCGGGAGCGGCGCCGGCCCGGCTGCACGGCCGTTATGCCAGTCTCTCCATCGACGCGATTGCCTCGCTCTTCTGCTTCCACTGGGAGTTCGAATACATGCAGGAGTTCGCGGATGCGACGGCGCACGGCGACTTCTGGCGCGTCCGTATCCCCGTTACCCAGGACTGGCAAGCCCGCGTGCAGGGCTATATGCCGCGCGCCGCCGCGAGCTACCTGGCCGCCATCGGCTCGCTGACGACTGATCCCGCCGTCATGACGCTGACGCTCTACAACGACGCCGGAACGCATGCGATCTTTACCGGCACCTGCTGGGCGCAGCGCGGCCGGGTCGTGGCCCCGATGGCGATGGTAACGCAGGAGATCGAGCTGGTTTCTGCCCAGGTGCCGACGGTGCTCGCCTGATGGAACGAAAGATCTACAACCCGAAGACCGCCGCCGCCTGGAGGCCTGCGAAGGAGTGGGTGGAGCTCTCTGAGGGCTCCTGGGTTTGCGTGTGGGAGCTCTCGGTGCCGGAAAGCCTGGAAGTCGGTGAGGCAGCGCAGCGGCATCCCCAGGACCCGCGCCCCGGCGCCAACGAGAAAGAGGCGGCGCTCTGGCTCCTGGCCTACTCCTGCCGCGACGGCGAGGAGGAGACGGCCAGCCGGATCTTCTCGGACCTGGAGGTGCACCGGATCTATGCCCTGCCGCCCGTCGACTTCACGCGGCTCCTGCAGGCGGCGCGCGGCCTGCTGGAGAGCGGCGAGGAGGCGGAAGAAAGAGCGCGGGATTTTACAGCCGGGGCGGCCACGGACAGGCCGCGATCACCTACTGGTGCATCGAAAAACTCCACCGGCTCCCCAGCGAACTCTCAGGAGTCGGAATGGGTCAGCTCGCCCGCGCCATGACCGCCTGGGTCGTCGTGCATGAAGAGATCCAGGAGCGCGAGCAGCAGAACGCCCGCCGCCATAGTCTGATGGATTGACAGGATGCCAACCGATCGATTGATCACTATTATCGAAATGGTAGGCGCGGCCCAGGCAGCGGCACAGCTCAACCAGGTCGGCCAAGCAGCGGGGCAGACGGCGCAGGCGACTGGCCGTCTCGCGGACGGACTGCGGGGGCTGTCCGACCGGTTCCGGTTGAACCTGCCGGCCATCGCGACCACCGTCGGCGGGCTGTTCCTCTTCGAGCGTGGCCTCCGAATGGTCGGGAACGCCGTGCGGGCGATCACGACCGAGATGAGCGCGGCGATGCGCGTAGCCGACCAATATAACCAGTCCCTCGCCCGCGCTGTCGTCCTCACCGGGAACGCCGGCCGTGTGGCGACGTTTGGCGGGCTGGCAGGGCTGGCTCGCTCGCGTCTCGCGCTGACCGGTATCCCTGAGTCGCGCACGCTGGATCTCGCGGGGCAGATGGCGGAGCGCGGCTTTTCCCCGGCGCGGATCAATCAACTGCTGCCGGCGCTGCAGGATATCGAACAGGGCAGCGGCGGACGAGTCTCGGGCGAGAGCGTGATGAACCGGCTGCTGCGGATCGTCGAGCGGCCCTTTATGCCGGGGGTGCGCGGCGCGGGCGGCTCGGGGGGGATGCGCGGCATCGCGGGGCTCGCGGCATCGCTCGGGATCAACGTCCGCATGAGCGGCAATATCGAGCGCGATCTCGAAAACCTCACGCAAGCGATCCACGAGAAGTTCGGCGGGGTGGCCGAAGCGCTGGCGCATACCGCCTCCGGCGTCCATCTCCGCTTCCAGGAGGAGTTGACGGCGGTCACCGCCCGGCTGGGCTCGCTGATCGAGGCGAGCCTCCTGCCCGTGCTGCAAGCGATGATCCCCCTCTTGCACGGGATCGTCTCCGGGCTTGATTTCCTGCTGCATGGCGGCGGCAACCGGACGACTACCGGCCTCGGCGGCGTGGCGGGGGGCTTACTCGGCGGGGGCAACCCGCTGGGCATCGCGGCCACCGGCTTGAATATCGCCCGGCAGCGCGAAGCCAACCTGGAGAAGATCGCCGGGCGGCTGCCGCAGGAGCAGGACGACATCCACAAGATCATGCTGAACACGGCGCAGATGGCCGGTGCCTTGACGCAGGTCCTCTTCGGCCACGCCTCGGCCTTCACGCGCGGCGCCTTTGGCTATTCGGAGCTGAACCGCGCCATCGGCTTCCGGCAGTAAGATGCCTCCTCTGGCACTCACCTTCGACGCGCAGATCAACTCATCGCAGAAGCCCGGCTTCTTCCACCATTACGACTCGGTAGAGCTGGTCCGGAACCTAAACCCCGTCGCCGATGGCGTGTCGAAGCAGGCGCTCTGGCACGACCGGGCCTCGAACACGATCATGCTGACGCCGGAGCAGCTCAACCACCAGTGGCTGAACGGCCCGGCGCAGCTCCCGTATATCATCCGGTTCTCCCAGTTCCAGGCGAACCCGGCGAACGTCTCGTCCGTCCACCTGTTTGAGGCCAATCTCTCACAGAACCCGAACAACCCGTTCATCCATCACGCGCCGATCTCACCCAATTTCCCCGGGTTCTTCGCAGGCTCGCCCGAGCAGCCTCCGACCCTGGAGGCCGCGCCGGTCGAGAGCCAGGCCGGCAACTCCGGGCTGGTCTCCACGGGACCGACGGCTTTTCCCACGGCCGGCGCTACCGATCTGCAGACGATCTGCTGGACCGTGGACCCGCTGCCGTGGAACATGCCGCTCTTCTTCCGCTGGTGGGTCGCTCCCAGCCGCGTGGGGCACGCGACGCTCTACGACTTCTGGGTGGGGCAGTTCGTGCTGCGCTGCGGGCCGACCGACGTGGAGGTGTTCCAGGATACGAGCGCGCACGGCGATTACAGCAGTTGGGCGTCGGTAGCGCGGCTGCCGCTCTTCTCCGGCGTGGGGCCGATCCCGTCGACTTCCTTCTTCTCACAGATCTTCAACGCCAACGCCACCGAAGTCGAAGGGCACCTCCGCTCGCTCCTCTTTCTCCCCTACCGGCGGCAGTACGTCTACCTGGAGTCGAGCTATGGCGGTTATGGCGTCTTCAAGGCGACCACCAGCGCCCAGGGGAACGGGCTATCGGGTAACCAGGCCGATTGGGCCATCGTGCAGAACCGCCATCTCTTCGTCGCCGGCCTCACACCCGGACCCGGGCTCTTCCAGATCCAGAAGCTCAAATTCGCCGACGGGCCGGGCAAGTTCAACCTCGAGCCGTTCGTCCTCGATTACCTGCCCTCGGTCTCGCCCGCGAACTCCTGGCTCTTCGATCGGCGCGATACACCGCAGGGCTCGACCTGCACCCACACGACGCCCGCCACGCCGGCGCCGTATACCTTCACCTACAACACGATCGACCAGTGTACCGCGGCGATCACCATCCCGACCGACGACCAGAGCCGCACTTTCGGCTCGACGTATACGCTGACGCCCGGTACCGATCCCACGAACGGCAGCCTCAAAACCTACACGCCGATGCTCTACAGCGTTGAGGCGCGGGTGCCCAACGAGGTAGTGATCTGGCCGAAGACCGCGAACTCCGTGCAGGACAAGAGCATCGCCGCGCCATCCGCCCGGGTGAAGCGCGCCGAGATCCACGTCGAGCTGGACACGCCGGGCCGCTTCCGGGCTGATCTGGAAGATCTGCAGGAGTCGCTCGCTGCCTACTACTTCCGGAGCGAGTTCCCGCTGGCCTTCAGCGATACGAACGGTAATCCCGGCACGCCCGCGCTCTGGACGACCCTCTGGCTCGGGATCGCCGATCCGGTAGAGACCCGCGAGCTGAGGCTCGATAGCAATGCGCCGCGCGAGATGGGGGCGGTCGGCGTCGACTTCTGGAAGTGGTTGAATGAAACGCCGATGCGCGATACCCGCGACTGGACGGGCTTCGGCCACATCTATACCATCCAGGCCATCTTACAGCAGGCGGGCATCTCGATTGCGGGCTGGGACGGGCCGGCGGCGGGGACGGTCGTCTCGAAGAGCGTGAACGGCCAGATACAGGATGTCTTCGTGCCGGATACCGCCGGGCTCGATGATCCGCTGGGCGGCCCGCCGAACGACGACCCGACGACGCAGGGCGGCGCGGGCGGCGGCACCTCCGCCGATCCGGTCTATTCGGCGTGGCGCCCGCACATCCAGCCGTCCGACAGCTACGGCTCCTTCATCAAGCGGATCGCCGAGTTGTGGAGCGGCTGGAACCTGGGCTTCCACGCGGACGGAACGCCCTACTACCATCGCTGGGATTACTATACCGCCTCGGAGGCGACCTTTCACAAGGACCAGACCTCAGGCGACCCGCATTACTTCCACGCCTCGGTTCACTACGAGCCGCTCTATCCGGACGCGAACGCCGTGGCGCTGGCGGCGGCGACCTTCTCGGGCTCGGTCATCTCCTCCTCCGTCTGGATCGACGCGGCTTCTATTCAGAACGGCAGCGCCGTGAACTTCATCGGCAAGGAGAAAGCGCTCTTCACAGCGATCCCGGGCGTGCTCTCCTGCGACAGCCTGAACAAAGCAGCCCGGGCCGTCTTCGAGCGGGCCCGGCGGCGGCGGCTGCGCGTCCACTTCAGCGGGACGTACGTCCCGACTCTGAAGGTGGGCCATTGCTTCACGCTGGAGGGGATCAGCGGCGTCTGGCGGCTGCAGAGCTTCTCGGCGCGGTATGAGCGACCGAGCTGGAATGTGGCTGAAATGGAGGGGGAGCTCGTGGAAGCGGGACATTCCTGATGGCAAGCGACTTCGAAGAAGCCTTTGCGAAAGCGCTGGCGAAGCTGGCGGGGAGGCAAGCGACCAGCTTCGCGCGGAACTGGGCGGTGCCCACCATCCTGCCCATGGCACGGACGGGCTCCGCGAACGCCGAAGCCGGCGAAACCTACTCCGGTCTGGTCTATCACCAGGCGGCGGTGGCTTACAACGGCACGAACACTTACCTGCCGTTTACGGCGAACGTCAGCATGATCGAAGGCTCGGGGTTGTCGGATGACATGGTGATCGGCTAGGGAGGGGGGAGGATCGGCGAACCGGCAGGCGCCACGTAGAGAACGACCGGCCCGGATTCTTCGATGCGGACGACGGCGGCCGGTGTCTCATAGACGTGCGCGTCGAGATGCGCGAGCCAGACCGCATGATCATAGTCATAGGTCAGTTGTTGAACCCGGCCGTTAAACCGTTCGCCGTAGAGCGGGCGAGGCTGGCTGATCTGCCAGACCCAGGCCCAGGCGAGTGGGGTGAGCAGCACACAGAGCGCGATCACAAACGGCCGGGAACGCTTGTCCAGAGTTCTCATGCGATCATTTCCTCCACATGCTATATAGCACACTGACATAGCCGCGTCAACGATAAGCTAATGATTGCGAATGGCACAGTATCTTGCCGAGCTCCATATGGACGGTCAGCAGTTGACGCTCCCGACACCGAACGCCGCGTCGCTGGGCGAGTGGTTCGGCTTCGGCTTCTCGATCCGGCTGCGGGACGGATCGAGTCTCCTGCGTGGCTGTCAACTGCAGACGTGGGTACAGGTCCACAGCTTCGGCGGCGGCCCGACCTACGAGTGGCAGACGGGGCAGCAGGAGGAGGGGAACGGGACCACCGGCGTGGGTCCGCTCTTCGATTACACGCTGACGAACGGATTCGTAACGACCGAGGCGAATGGGCAGAACGGTCACGCTTTCTTCAACCCGGGAAACGGGGTGATCGATCTTTTGATCCTGGTCGACGACGCGGCGCAGACGGTGCAGTTTACGGGTCCCTTGGGTACCCACACGCGGACCTTTGCGGCGCTGGGCTGGGCGGCTGGGATCGTGTCGCGTGTCTCGCTCGTCGGGATCGGCGCCGCCTTCAATATCGCCGATACGGCGCAGGCGCTGGCATTCACCTGGACCTACTCCGACTTTATGCTCTCCTTTGGGGGCGAGCCGATCGAGGGGGCGCAGCTCGGCAGCCTGCAGCCGGGGAGCTGGATCATCTCACCGTGGGCGCAGGACGGCGGGTCGGTCTACACGCCGACGAACGGCACGACCGAGTCCCGGTTGATTGCCGGCGAGTCGTACCCGGCGGGCGGCGCGTTCGGCGCCTTCTCGGACGGGATGCACGCCGATTACAATACCGGCCTCGGCGAGGTGGAGTTGCTGCTCCACGCGTTCAAGCATCCGGACGAGGACGCCTTCTTCTACGCCCGCATCGTCAAGCAGCATCTGAACGCCGTCGAAGTGGGCTACAGCCGCGATTTGGGCCACACATGGGCCACACAGCTCGTCGGCAAGGTCGCCGGCCGGGCTTACATCTCGCCGTCGCTCTGCGCCTCTCCGGACGGCAGCCTCAACCTGTTCGTGAACGACCGCAGCGTGAAGTTCACCCGCTGGTTCAAGAGTTATACCTATGGGATGGACTGGGTAGACAACGGTGCGGTATTGCCGCTTTTCTCCTGGGTGAACGTCACGCACCCTAAGTTTTTCACGCTTGCCAATGGGTTTATTCTCATGACTTACAACCAGAGCGGGCAGTTCGGCTGCCAACTGTTCGACGGGACCACCACCGGTACCGGATTCTTCAACCACAGCTTTGGCCCGCAGGCCGGCGGCTTCGATACTTACCCGGCGATCTGGCAGAACGACCGGGGCGACGTTTATCTCGCCTGGGAAGGAGCGGCGCTGGAGACGGAGATGCACAGCCCGGACTTCGGGAACGCCGCCGACTGGGACCAGATCTACCAGGCGGCCTTGCTCTCCCAGCAGGTGGTCATGGTAAAGGACCCGGCTTCTCCCTTCCTGTGGAAGCTGTTTCAGGGGCCGGCCTCCGGCGGTGTCTCCGACCTGCTCGTGCAGGGCTCGGCCGACGCCGGGATCACCGCGCTCGCCACCGCTTCGGTCGTCGTGGCGGCGATCCCCGAACAGTACTCCGGTCTGGTCGTCGGGCCGCTGGGCGAATTGGTAGCGATCCGCCAGATCTACAACGCCGGCACGGACCATTGGAACCTGCAGCCGTGGATCAGCCGGGACTTCGCCCGCACCTGGGCGCCCGCGTGAGGTAACACGATGCCGCCCCTAACACGCCAGGTGATACCAGCGGTCTTCTCTGGCACCGCGTACAACAATAACCTGACGAATATTGAAACGGCCTTTGCCGATCTATCACCCTACGTCGTGGCGGGGTTGGTCCCGTCCATCGGCACGGGTCTCTCGGTAAACGTGACGGCGGGGAATGCGGTCATCACCGGGGACATCGCCGTAGGAGCCGGCTTTGTCCTCGCAGGGCTGGCTGACAACACCCTCAACCACCTCTATCTGACGAACCTTGGGAGCGGCACCAGCAACACGAGCGGCACGCAGCCGGCGAACTCCGTAAAACTCGGCACGGCGACGACATCGGGCGGCGTGGTGACGGCGGTCGGCGTGGGCCGCGCCTCCGGCCGCCAGCAGTTCCAAAGGAGCGACGCCCTCATTCCCGGCGGCCCGGCTACCGGGATCGCCAGCGCCGGGCATCCCGCCAGCGTGAACCTCGCCAACTGGGCCGCCAGCGCTGCCGAGGGGATCGCCGTTTACGGCAGCCTGCCCTCCGGCGCCGGCGGCGGTCCGCCGAGCCCGACGCTCACCCCGCTCGTGAACGGCAGCTATTCCTGGGTGAACCAGGGTTCGGCCACCGAGACGGTAACGAGCGGTGTCACCCTCCTG
>Ga0207700_10000260_pt1 | contig 31512 bp, 32 predicted proteins | sample LARL82metaG_FD_184348 | JGI IMG/M metagenome (GOLD analysis project Ga0207700, IMG submission 184348) | Corn, switchgrass and miscanthus rhizosphere microbial communities from Kellogg Biological Station, Michigan, USA - LAR L8-2 metaG... | ecosystem: Host-associated > Plants > Roots >...
TCAACGATATCAGTGCTCCAGCATATGAAAAAGTCTCAAAAAAGCTCCAAAAAGAGTACAAATGCTACATCCCAGACTGCTATGATCATCCAGAGTATCTAGAATCGGTTTTAAAGTCGATTTTTGGCAATGCGTATACTGCAATAGTGGAGCAGATAAGGGTAGAACTTGCTGAACATATAGACGACAATGGCATCAATCTACTGATCAAGACCATGGCAAGGTAGTTTTCTTGCTATCAATATCAAAGAAAGATGAATTACAGAAGCTATTGTTGATAACAATAGTTTGTTCAGGATTTACAATTCTTGTCTCTACAATGTTAGGAAAAGAAGTTGTAAAACAAGTAACTGATGTAATGTATATCATAACTACTGCCGCATTTGTAATCTTGTCAAGTATACTAGTTTTAAGATTCAAAAAAACAGGAGATCATGGTAAGGCATGGTTGTTTTTACTTGGAACATCTGTATCTTGGTTTCTTGCAGAAACAACTTGGACGGCATATGAATTGATATATGATAAAAACCCATTTCCTTCAATCGCTGATGTGTTTTACATAGCTGGGTATCCACTGATGCTTGGATTTTTGATGTACTATCTAAAACCTGTAAGAAGAGCAATAACAAAAAAAATGATACTAGCTGCAATCATGATTTCTGCAACTATTGCCATTCCAAGCATATACATGGCATATTCTCCAGAACCTGATGTCACAGTATTTGAAAATGTGTTAGCTACAGCCTATCCAATTTTGGATTCAATCATTTTCATACCCGCAATAATTGGAATCGCACTTTTTTTTAGAGGTGAGGTAAATTTTACATGGTCTCTCATATGTACTGGAATACTTTGTTTTGCAATAGGAGACATAGGATTTCAATATGCGACTTTTACCAATACGTATTACACCGGACATCCAGCAGACATTGTTTTAATGTGGTCTTACATTTTATTTTCATTTGGGGTATATGACCATGTCAGAATATTTAGAAAAAGCGGACAATCAACTGAGAACAGCCAACTAGACAATTGGTGCTAGGACAAATTTTGCCTTTCCGTCATAATCACACTCTATTAGATTCAACATTTGTCCTATTTGTAGATCAGACGTAGTCATTATTCGGCCCATCACCCGTATGGTATCTTCAAATTCAACAATACCAAATATTTCATCACCTTTACGCGAGAATTCAATTAATTTTGCAGTTCTGGTAACTGGTTTCCAAATTACGTTTCCAAAACACGAATTACACACATCGCTTGGGGGCCATACGTGTTTATCACATCTAGTACAAAAGCTACTTACAAAGACATTATTTTTTAATTCTTGTTCAAATCTTGTCATGATTCCAATATCAAAACAGTAGACGATGTGGCCGCTGCAGACATGTTATGTACCAATCCGGTTTTGGTACCATCAACCTGTCTTTTTTTTGCAGTGCCCTGTAATTGCTGAAATATCTCAATTGTTTGAGCGATGCCAGTAGCACCCAATGGGTGACCACATCCAATCAATCCACCTCGTGGGTTTATTTTTTTGTCATTAGTGTCATACAGATTTCTAACATACGAGCTTCCTGAACCAGGCTTAGCAAAACCAAGATCTTCGAGTTCAATTATTTCACATATGCTAAAAGCATCATGGAGTTCTGCTACATCAATGTCATTTGGTGTTTTTTTAGCCATATCATATGCTTGGTGAGATGATTGGATGTTAGACTTCATGCAAGCAAGATCCTCATTTTTTGTAAATCCAGCTGAGAGGGATTGTTGACCTATTCCAGATATCCAAACTGGTTTGTCAGTGAATTTTTTTATTACATCCTCAGATGCAAGCAATATCGAGGCTGCCCCATCACATGGCATTGAACAGTCAAGCAGTCGAAGATTATCGGTAAGATGTTTTGATTGTATTATTTCGTCTAACGAAAATGTTTTTTTAAAATATGCAAACGGATTATCAGCTGCATTATTATGATTTTTTGCACTAACATGAGCAATATCTTCCATCGTAGTACCAAACTTGCGCATGTGTGCACTTGCAAACATTGATGCCCAGTAAATCGGATGTTTGTATTGTCCTCTGGATACATCCCATTCAAGTACAAGGCCAGGGCTATCAGCTTTTTCAGCACCAATTACTAGCGCAACATCTGCAAGTCCTGATGCAATGTAGGAATATGCTGAAACTATTCCATTAGTTCCAGAATTACACAAACTCTCAACAGAATGTGACACTTTGGGAGAGATTCCAGACAATTCAGATACCACGTTTGATAGATACTTGGAATCACTATTAGTTGATGTAAGAACCACCTCAATATCATCTTGAGACAGGTTTGACGTGTTATCAAAAATCGGTTTGACAGATGACAACATGAGAGATTCTATTGAAGAATCACTTTTTGAAAATTCTGCAAGCCCTGATGAAGCAATGCCTACCCGTCTCAATTCATAGACTCCTTAAAAGTAGAAACAAACAGATTAAAAGAATCTCGAACATCCTCAGACGGATTAAATTGGAGAATTGGAAGATCAATTCCTGCGTTTACAAATCTTAAAAGTTGTTTTCTTCCATCATCAGGAGTACCACATATTGCCAATTCTCGCAACATGGCATCTGAAACATGAACATGATTTTCTTCGAGTCCTGATTTTTTATATTCATCAAAGATGGCGCTTGTTTCTTTTTCAAATCCGTTTTTTGCTAGAAATTCGCGATAAATTTTGCCTACTGAGACATAAAATGCCAGAGTTTTTTTTGCACGCAGTATGGATTTATCAGCATCATTTGAAATAGACGTTATTAATTGACATGTCACATCAATTTTCCTTTTATTTTGCATCTTAGGTATGATATTTTTTAATTCAGCTAATGGTCTTAGGTAGAAAATTGTTCCATCTGCAATCTCCCATGTCAAGTCAACCATTTTTTTATTTACAGCAGCAAGATAGATCGGAATATCTTTTCGTGGTTTTGATATTAGGAGTGCAAAATTTCTCAGGTGAAAAAAGTTTCCATCATAGTTACATTTTTTTTCAGACAAGACAAGACGTATGACTTCTACATATTCACGCATTCTTGCAACAGGCTGTAAAAACTTGGTACCGTGCCAATCTTCAACTATTGCAGGGCTACTAGTACCTAGTCCAATTATCGCCCTACCCCCAGATAAGACATCAAGAGTAGAAGCAGTCATTGCAACAAGTGCGGGACTGCGTGAATAGATGTTCATTATAGAAGACCCAATTTTTGATTTTTTTGCAATTTGAGAGACTGCTGACATTACAGAAGAACAATCCATGCCCCATGTTTCTGGTATCCATATAGAATCAGGATTTGATTTTGCCAATGTGTTTGAACATTCCATTATTTGTTCAACTGAAAGCAGAGATCCTAGACTAACTCCGATTCTCAAAAATGATCACTTTGAAAGAAATTTTTCATGTCTAGTGTTTACCATACTTGTAACGCATTCGTCAATATCCTTGTGAGAATCAACAGAATTCCAAAATACATTGATAAATTTCACAACATGTAGTTTTCCTTGTTTTGCCAATGCTGGAAATGCAGTGACTTCGATATTTCCCTTAGTAGGAAGTTGTTTTATGATTTCTTTGTTTAGATAGTATATTCCAGCGTTCATCCAGTGATTAAAGATTTCAGGCTTTTCTTCAAATTTTATCACTTTTTCTCCTGATACATGTACCACACCATAAGCAGTCCTAAGTGGTATCACTGCCATTGAATTCTGGTAAGTTTTTAATTTTTTTAAATCAATATTTGTGATTACATCTCCGTTGATAACAAAAAAGTTATCATCATCTACATATTTTATTGCCTTTTTTATTGCACCACCAGTTCCAAGTGGAACAGTTTCATTAGAATATTGGATCCTTACTCCAAAATTTTTTGATTCTAGATACGAAGTCAATGTTTTTGATAAATGCCCTGTGCATACGATTATATCTTTTATGCCAAATTTCTTGAAATATTTTATTTGCCATTCAATTATTGGAACATCACATACTGGTACAAGAGATTTTGGAACATAATCGGTCAGTGGTTTTAGCCTTTTACCCATTCCACCTGAGAGAATGATAGCTTTCACAATATCAAACCCCCGTATTTACAATTAAAAGATTTGGAAGTATGACATGCGAGTACAACACCTTCATACAGATTTTGTATAGTAATAGAGTTCAGTATAACACTCTAGGCAATATTCAGTTTCCACAACAGGTGAACAATCAGATGCACCTGTTGATTTTTTATCAGGCGTTATTGACATATCATTAGACTAGGATTTAACGTGATTTCTTTATTTTGAGTCCACCAAGGATAGCAATAATTATGCCAATACCTACTACGGCTCCAAATTCTCCTTTTCCAGAGTCAGGAATTGCACTTCCTTGTAATGCAAATATGATGCCAACTCCGGCTATCATCAGTGCCCCGCCTATTACAATCAAGACTCCAAGACCTTTCGAAGACTCTTTTCTAGTGATAAAATATGAAATAATCAGTAATGCGGCAGGAATCATGCCAAAGATAACTCCTCTGACCTTTACATCCATGTTAAGAAATGCGCTATTCTGAACACCCAAATTCTCAGTTATTGCAGCAATAGAATCAGCACCATAAATTGCAAGTAGTATTATTGAGACAATCGACATTATTAATGAAATTTTTAATGCCATGTATTAGCTCAAGTATTACAACTAATAAACCTTGAATTTACATATAAAAAAATTAGTGTGTCATATCATAAAGGAACAAGTTACAAAAAAATAAAATCATTTCAAAGATGAAAAATGTGAGATCATGATCAAATGTTTTTACAGCGATCAAAATTTGTATAACTTAATTTCCATATTTGGTAATAGTATTTTTATAGTAAAAAGACACACAATAACACATGAGACATGTATTAACATTTGATGAAACAAACACTACATTCTCGGATGTATTTGTTGACTGTGTTTCAGATATTACACTTGAAGTTGAGGCCATAAAATCAAAGAAGATGAGAAATGACATTCAGAGCATAAACGAACATTTGGATAGAATCAACAGAGCATTATTGGGAATAGTGGATGCAAAGTTGGCACTTGCAGAAAGATCTACCAGCACATAGAATCAAACAAACCGAGGCCACAGATTATTTTCAAAACAAACGTATTGCGTTAAAAATTAAATCGCCATAAAGAACTTGAACTACAAATCCTGCAGTGATATAGAGAACATATGGTACACCTGGTGTGACCCATGTTCCATCATCGTTACAAAACAATGCTTGTTCTGCATGCTTTAAGGAAAAATCAAGTCGTTTTTTACCATCAACTATTCTCTCCAAAGAGAAACTGTACTTTGGATTTTTTGCCTTGTAACCTATGAAAACAGCAATTATTTTTTTCGTTTTGGTTTCATCAATTCCCTCAAAGATATCTTCTTTTCTTATAATAGATACTACATTTCTACATAGATTCACAAAAAGAGGAGTGACAGACAATATTGCGGCATTTGTGAGAGTGGAAAAGGGTGTTATTTGTGATGCGTTGAGAGTAAACATTGGAGCAAGACTTGCAAGCACAATCAGGCAAAACGCGTCAGCTCCCCCAAATACACCAAATCTCCACAATACAAGAGCAACTGGTGCAATAATCAGAGATACGCCTACAATCCTAAGTGATGCCCAGATGTCAGGACTGAGGAAAATCAGTACAACAGATAATGCAGAAAAACCAATCCACAAAATGTCATTTATTTCTCTTTTTTTTAGATCAAAAAAAGAAGCCAGCCCAAGCATTACAAATGCGGCAATCATTCTAACAATAGTTATTTCAGATAAGGCATCTAGCATTGAACATCACTCAAATATACGTAGGGGTTATTCTCATTTTCCAGAGTTGGCAGATCAATTTTATATTGTAGAAACCGGCATAGTTTGCTGTGAAGTTCTTCTCGGCATGGCACGATCCCAAAACCAAGAGATACATTCCGTATTATTCTACAGTATTGATTGCGGTCATGGCAGTTGTGATTTTGACCCTGTTTCAAGTCATACATCAATCTCCGCTACAAATTACGGCTACATTCTTTGAAGGATTTTTTTCTTTATTCATGCTAGCACGTAATGAAAAAGTGGGTAACGCGTTTTTAACACACATGTCATACATGAGACTAGTCACCAAATGTTAATTCTGGCGCCTTTCTGCCATTTTCTCTTTTAATTCAGAAAATCTTTCTTGAAGATTGATCTTTTCTGAAATGTTTTCAAACATTTCTTTTTTCTTAAAGAGCAATACTCCCACACCTGCTACAATCGGAATGCCCAAAAATAATGGACTTACTCCAAATAGTGAAATATTATTTTGAGTCGTAGACCCGGAACTGCTTGCTACAAGTGGTGCATTTACAGTAACATCTTTAGTAGCATGCGTGAGTTGGAATTCACCACCCAAGACAGACGCATCGATGTGTATAGTTCCTGGTGAATCAGATACTAGCATTATCTTTGCTTTTCCATCATCATTTGTTACAGTATCCATGCTTTTAATTTGTGCTCCATCTATCTTCCAGTCTACAGATAGGCCTTTGAGTGGAAGTTGCTTATATGATGTTGTGATTTCTGCAGATATTGGTATTTTAGATTCTGTAAAATCAGCTGACTCTATGCTAACATCTGGTACTATACTCATTGCATTTACGGTAAACTTTGATAATGGTATTTCATCTGCAAGCATTGCAATCTCAGATTGTCCATCACTTTTTGCTTCAACATCAAATGTTGAAAAATAAGAACCTGCGGCGATTTTTACACTATCTGGAAATTGGATGATAGACGGATTACTTGAAACAAATTTTACATCAATGTCATGGCTTGCATATGCAGGTATTTGTTGTGCATCAAGAAGTTCAATTGCAACGGTACTTTTTAGTCCTGCAATTAATTTATCTGGATAAACCATAGAAATTGATTTTGCGTTCATAGATAATCCCTCAATATTGAAAACTGTAGAATATGTCGGAGCAGTAGCTGAAAAAGCTTGTAAACCATCCTTGACCAATGTAGCATTTGATACTAATATTGACTGGGTTTTAATCATTGACAACTTGCCTGTTTGAATAGAATCGATAGGAGACACAGACAGATCAAAATCACTTGTAGGCGCATCCAAAGAAGAATCCTTTGTCATGAAAAATGAAAGAGGAAATGTGCCATGTGTAAGAACTTTGGATAACAATGGTTGGACATTTAATGAATCAATACCAGAAGCGGAACCCGTGACTGTTGGAGATATTGATTGGGGGCTATCGGTTACGACATTAAGTGTGACGGGATTAACTACCGTTCCAACCTGTCCAAATACAAGAGCTGCTTGAGAACCACGAACCAATTGAACATCAGGAATAGAAACTACGGAAGGATTTGAGGAATCTATATGAATGGACAAGTCTTCTTTTGGAAGTAGTAGATTTCCAGATGGATCTTCAAGATGGACAACTCCTATCAACTCCTTTTGTCCTGTCATCATGATTGGAAGAGCATTCATTCTAGCAGATTTGGTATCAAGTATGACACCAGTAGCATTTGCAGTAATTAGTGCAGGAGATGAGACCAGATTTCCTTTTGCAGATACAGTGACATTGTATTTTCCAGCTGCCCCAGAAGACACCTCCACTGGAACATATGCCCAGTATGATCCTTTTTTGATCACCATCGGTTCGTTTACTTGAAACAATAGATTCTGTTTACTAGTGTTAATAGAACCTGTCCCCGTGGCATTAGTAACTTGAACAGTTACCGGAACATCGTTTGTTGCAATTACAGGATTTCCAGATGAGTCATGTAGTTGTGTTATAACATAAGCAGTGGTAGATTTGAATGCGTTAATAGTAGTTGGATAAACATAAACCTGAACAGTATTTTGTGAATCAACATTGTTCACAGTTACTTGTGACGAAACTGCCTGCATTGAAGGTGATGAAGCATATACCAGTGCAGTACCTGGTTGATCTACAACAAATTTTCCAATTGCATAATATTCGCCTTTTTTAATTACGATCTGAGTATCAACAGGATTAACTATTTTACTATCAGAAGTAGTTATTGATACTGGCATATCAGAGGCAACAGGAGTCGGTATTCCATCACTATTTGCACTTTCAACTGCAACATATCCATTTGTTGGACCATTGGTAGCAAATGATGTGGGAGTGGTTTTAATCAAGAGGTTTGTAGCAATGTTGGAATTTTTGAATACCGTTAGATCAAATTCGGATGAAGAAAAACCAGGGGCTGCAATTGCAATCTTTGCATCTCCTGCTTTTATTGCGTTTATTTTTATTTTGGACATCATGTGCCCATCGTCTTGTGTAACACCCAAGACTTGAACTATGGATTGGTCTGATGAGGTAGCAATTAGATTGTCCACAGACACACCGTCTGTTTTTGAATATACTTCAATGATGCCTTGAGTATTTTCCATGATTTTTCCAGGTAAGAGAGTCATGCCTAGATCAGGCGGAGCATCAGCATAACTGCTGATTGGAAATATCATTGCGGCCACTAGTGTAAACAGTAGTAAATATCTCAAATCAGCAGATCTGACTCCAAATACGATATAAGAGGCGGTATGACTTTTTTGATGACATACTCATGATGCAGATGACGGTTTGAGAATGGCGCCTATGTTTATGACATGAAGTTGAATCATTCCAATTGATACCATTGTAATTATTGTAAGCAATAATGAAAACATGAAACCTCCAGAATACGCACCCTTTGTTATTTTTCCAATAAAAAGGCCGGCAAGCCAGGCTTGAGCAACAACTGCAATAGAGACTACGTCAAGTAATGCATTTGGCTGAGCGGTTTGCGGAGTTCCGCTTGCATGAACAACATCCTTTCCTTGATTAATGTCAGCAAAGGAATCAATTGTCAATAACGTTGTAAATCCAGTAATTACAATCAACATGAAACCGACTATTACATATGGCTGCAACATATCACGCTTGTTTTTTGCAATGTTGTGAATTTTTTCACTTGCATCTGCCAATGAATCAAGTGTATTCACATTTCCTCCTCCCGAAGTAATTATTTCAAACAATATTCTAAAGCTAACAAGAACCTGAAAGTTTTTCATCTCTTTTTGAAGTGTCTCAAAGATGTTATTCATTGGAATTCCCCATTCAAGCTTGTTGGCTATGGTATTTGCAATTGTGTTAAATGACTTGAAATCTTTTCTTTTACATGCATGTATGATACATTTTTCTGGTCCCATTCCAGCCTTTCGTGCCTCTGTAATATCTCGCAAAATTTGAGGTGTTGCTGCCTCTGCATGAATATTAGTCACGTAGATTTTTTGAAATTTTAGAGCAGGCCATAATGATGCAGCTACTAGCGAAATTCCCAAAATGTAAGCATTGGCATGAAGGGCGGCAAGTGCATTACTTGCAATCAGCACAATTGCAATAATAAAAGGAGGTAATGCAAATTTTAGTATTTTTTTAACCTCAAGCTCTGAAATATTGGAGACATTCATTTTTTGTACTATTTTCATGAATGCAATAGAGATTATTGGTGAAAAGATTAGCAGCAAATAGGGAGGATCAGAAGTCGTGGAACCAGAGTTAGTAAGCGGGTTTGATCCAATGGCGGCTACTAGAATGAATACTGCCAATATCACTATCTGCATAGTCAACCAACCATGCACTACACCGCTAAGCTTTTCCACAGATGATTTTTCAATATTTTCAAGTCTATCGTATGAACTTGTCATTTTGCTTTTTAGATAGTTAACTACGTTACCACCACTTTGAATGGCAGATACGTATCCGTTGAGAAATTCACCTAGTGCTCTTGAAGAGGGTTTGTCTTTTGCTTGACTTAATGCTGTAAGCGGATCCACTCCTAACATGTCTATTTTTTTAAGAATCTTGATTGTCTCGGTTTGAATTATTGGTAAGAGATTGATTTCTTTTATCTTTTGCAATATGGTATATGGTCCAAATCCGCTTGATGCAAGCAATGACATGATAGTGATAAAATATGGAAGTTCTCGTTCTATCTTTTTGTTCTGTTTCTTTTCATAATCTGCCTGATCAAGTTTTTTTAATGAGAGCAATTATTCTACTCCCAATTCCATTTTTTTCAATAATGATTCTGGATCACGATAATATTTCCCTACAACTTCTGCCACTTTTTTATAATTACGGATATCATTTTCAAGCATCCATTTAAGAATTTTAATTCGTCTTTTGTGTTCCTCAAGTAATTCATTCAAATCACGTCCTGAAACGTCAGCTATTCTTTTGAACATGACACTTTCCTTTAGATCATCATCAAAATTATCAGTTTTAGGATTCCAAGAGAATGCTGCATGTGACGAACTTGCCGAAATTATTTCTGACACTGCAATTGCGCGTCTGCTGCTTTGTCCGGTAGAATTTTCCTTTACTCTCTTGATTACCACAGCGCAGTTCATCAGTGAAATATATGCTGGTGGGATATCCATAGGTTTTTGCTGTAGTCTTTTTGTTGCAGACTCTAGACCATCTGCATGCATTGTACACAAACCACCGTGACCTGTTGCCATAGCTTGGAACATGACATAAGCTTCAGAACCTCTAATTTCTCCAACTATGATATAGTCAGGCCTGTGTCTTACTCCTGCTTTTATCAAGTCATACATGCCTATTTCTCCTTCTCCACTTAGACCAAATCCACTTCTTGAAACTAGTGTAAACCAGTTTTCATGATTGATGTTAATTTCAGCAACATCTTCAACTGAGAAAATTTTGTAATCAGGGTGAACAAGACCAGTAATTGCATTAAGTATCGTAGTCTTTCCACTGCCAGTTGAGCCAATTATTATAAATGACATTTTTGATTCCACCAGCATCCAGAGATATGCGGCAATTGACATGTTTATTGTACCAAATTTTATCAAGTCAATTACAGTATAGGGGTCTTCTTTGAATTTTCTTATGGTAAAGCTTGTTCCTTTTGGAGTTACCTCCTTTTGATAAAGAACTGAAATTCTGTGATTCCCTTGTAACGCCAAATCTGAGATGGGAAAAGCGGAACTGATATGTTTTCCAGCTCGAAAGACAATTCTAGATACAAATGAGTTCAGGTTCTCGTTTGATGGATAATGTATGTTAGTCGGAATGCTATCATAGTTTCGATGCCAGACAAAAATTGGTTTTTCAGTTCCACTGCAACTGATATCTTCTATGCTAACATCATGCATCAGAGGATCTATGTAACCAAACCCCAAGACATCACGTTTTAGATAATACTTTACTTTCTCCATGCTAGTACTAGAATGATTTGAAAATAGTTTTTCGTTTTCTTTCAATACAGTATTTAGATGATCTTCAAAATTTTGGTCGCTTTTTGTTTTAGAAGGCGATTCTAGACTTTCCTCTATCAATCGGTACAACTTTTCAAAAATTGCCTTTTCCTCATAGTTGAGTTTCAGTTCATCCACAAAGTAGAGATATGACGATTTTTCTACATTATACAAAATATTTGCGTAACTAAATGGAGGATCTAATGGATATTTTTTTACCAATTCATAACCAGGTGGAATTTGGCTTTGACCCTCATCAACAATTTGACTCGCAAGAAAATTTTCAATTTCTTTTATTTGTGATGTGGGTTTCATTTTTTAATCTCCAAAAATAAAAAAGGAAAAAGATGGGGCGTTTTTTATGCCTCCTATTTGCTTTCTACAGTGACTGACTGTGGTGAACCTACGCTACCTGCGTACAAAGCCACACTGGATGTTGATCCAGCATCAACTGTTGTCAAGATGTTTTGTGGCACCTTGAAGTAGATGATTGCCTTTGCACCTGGTGCCAGAGATACTGGTCCACTTTGCTGAGCTAAGCAAAGAGTTGGATTTGATGCAGATAATTTCAATATGAGATTACCTGCTCCTTGCGTACATCCGTTTACAGTCCAAGTTCCATCAATGGTGGTACCATTTTTCAATGCACCATTAGGTGAATTTGATGTGGTGATCATTGATGTATAGATCAATGCGGATTGGAAGTTGGCAGTAGTAACTTGTGATGCATTTGTGTCTGCATACCAGTTTGCGAATGGTACTGCTTGACCACGAACTTGTATCTGGTCAACTGATAAAATCTTGTCTCCGCTGTTTCTAACATCAGCTGAACCCCATGCCCAACCTGAAGAGCCTGTAGAGTCTGCCCACATGTGAACACCATTGGTCGTAATGCCTGAAGATTGAGCGCCTGTCTGGAAAAGGGAAGTACCATACAGTACCACACCAGTTCCAAGAACTACTGATGCGACCAAGATGATCAATGTCGTGAGCACGGCACTGATTGCCTTTCTGTTCTTTGTTCTAAGGAACATATTCATTATTACCAAAAATGGCAATGTCGGTTATCTGATCTAGTATGTAATGTAAAATTACACATCATCTGATGAGATAGTCTTGTAGGCAGTGATGAATTTAGCCACTAACTGCCTCAGGTCAGAAGAGCCACGCACACTATTACGGAAGCGCTTGGAGGTAGATTTTGACACCCCTATTGCAATAAGTGAGACGTCAGAAGCATCTAGTTTTTTAGCAATTTTTGCTAATTGTTGGTTTATTCTCTCATATCCTGAAGAATGACCATCAGTGATAACAAAGATATACTTTTTCTCTCTCGGGTCATTTGCCAGTATTCTACGGGTCAACTCCAGAGCATCAGGTAATAGTGACAATCCATTATTTTTTAGAGAGCCTAGACGTGCTTGTACTTCATGACCATACTTTTCCTTGAAATCTTTTAGAATTTGGAAGTTATTATCAAAACTAAACAATGCCCAAGCATCAGATTTTCCTGCAAGCTCGTTTGCAGACTCGGAGACACATATAGCAAATTCTTTGATTTGATCAAATCTAAGACTCATGCTTGCACTCTTATCTATCACGATTGCCCATGCTTCTTCACCCCTTTTGATTTCATCACGCTCGAAAATATCAGTAGACTGTCCCTCTGATGCGATAGCCTGAATTGCCAGCTGCATATTCAGATATCCAATCTGATCAGTTCGTGGCTCATCCACAACATTTCCTACCATTCGTATTTGTTGACGAATTCTCTTCAACATAGGAGATGCTTTTTCTTTTAATTGTGTAAAATCATGAAAACTTCCTTGCGGTATTATGATTGCATCAAAATTAAGATCCTTCAAATATTTCCCATATGTTCTAAGCAATTTGGATTTTAATTGTTCATCTACTAACCATAATGCATCAAGTTTCTCAGCATTTTCTTTGAATATTCCAAACGGTTCAAAATCAGGACTTTTTCCTTCTGTTTGTAGTAATTGTATTGAATCATGTAGTTCACGGTATGGTAGATTATGTTTAGGTAATAGTACTCTATTTTCATATAGTGAATTTGCGAAGGAAATAACATCATTAGGTTGTGCTAACAGATTTGTTCGTATATTTTTAATTTTTTCATCATGATTGAATCCTGCTATTTTCAAAACAGGTACACAAGTAGATTCAGATGATGTTGATGGGATTTTTTGTATAAATTTAGAATCCAGATTTTGGATATTCTCAAATATCTCAGGATTGGTATGAGAGATGTATCGTTCTACTGATACATCTTCAATAAAATCTATTATGCGTAAACTTACATCCTTTGTCTTATTTTTCTTCCACTGGTCATATGTTGAATACCTTGAAACACATGCATGAGATGCAAGATGATAAACGGTAGCCAAAAACATACACCACATATTTTTTCTACCATTATTGTCATTATCAAACACCATACCTTCCAGCACGTATTTTTCGCCCTGTTTTCGTGGTAATGGGATAACAATCTCAAGTTCAGAATCAAATTTTATTATTGGAAATTGGGTTCTTTTTGAGAATACAACATTAATACTTCCAGGCTTGGCTTGTGAAAATGCATAGAATGTGTCCTCTACAAATTCTAAAAAACTAGGTATTTTTTCTTTCATCAGATTCCAGCTGTCTTGCGAACTATCTTTCTTACAACGTCCTGGATCTCGCCATCATCACTGGTAAGTGAGATTATAGTTTCTTCTGCAGCATCAAGTAATGCAGTACCATCTGAAATCAACATTGCCCAGTTTAACAAATCTCCAATTGAAGGTCCATATGGAAGATCTCCAGTTTTGTATTGTCTACGTAGTTCTGCACCTACTTTGACTAGTATTTCCGCATCTTGTCTGCTCAGGCCATTGGTTTTTCTCATCAAAAGATCTATCTCTTTTTCGTCAATTTTTGGACCAACACTCATGTAATCAAAATTAAGCCAGACACTCATTCTTCGTCTCATTGCAGCATTAATTGGCTTGGTACCTGCAAATTCAGAAGATACTGGATTCATACTGATTATCAAAAAGGCATCTTTATGACGCTGGATTATTTCGTTGTCTTTTTCTGTTAAAACCATGTGTCCTCTCTGATCCAAGATAGGATTCAGTCTTGTTGCAATATCTTGTTTCATCATGTTAGCTTCATCCAGATACAATATGCCACCATACCTAGACCAAGAGGTTATCAGACCATCAATCCAGTTTTCTTTTCCCAATCCAACATATCTTCCAAAAAGATCAAACACAGATGTTTGCAAGCCACAGTTAATCTCCCAAAGAGGTAGGCCTGCAAGTTCGGCAACAAGATACACGATGTGTGTTTTTCCAGTTCCGCTTGGCCCGATTAGTGCACATTGCTTAAAAAATGCCAGTGCTCTGGCTATTCTTTCCACATATTTTTCCCCATTGTCAAGATACGGTGGTGTATCTTTTGGTATGAGTTCTGATATATCAGATGAAAATGAAAATTTTTCAGGGGTAAGATATTTTTTGATATCGTAATTTTTAGACAGAGCATGAGTGGTTCTTTTTAGTGTAGAGACGCGAATGTTTAAAGAAAAATCGTTGTTACTTACCTTAGAATTGGTAACCTCCTTTGTTCTCTGATTCATAGAGTTGTCCATATTCCTAGATTCTGTGTGCGCAAGTATACTTAAGCATGGAATATGTATCATGGTACTACATACAGGCGGTTAAGTCTCACAACATATGTCTAGAAGATGAATATGAATCCAAAGATAGAGGTAACTTCATTATCATTTTCGAAATTAAAAAATGAGCACTCTTTTTCTAAATACAACATAGAAGCCTCCATTGATGAAGCAGAAAATAGAGATTCGGAAGTTGTCCTAAAATACAAACTTGTTTTTCTGTCAAATCCTACAAATACCAAGATAAACGTAGAAGGGTTGGCAACACTTTATGGTGACCAGGCAGAAATATCGGCTCAATTAGGTCCAGACGAAAAAAACATTCCAGTAATTCTAAGTTCCATATATCAAGAAATATTTCCATTATTTTTCATTGTATCAAAGAGCATGCAGATACCATGTCCTGCATATAGACTATCACAGATGGCAGCCTCATCACAAACAGACAAGATTGCATCAGAATCGATACAAGAGACAAATGATACTAGTGTGGTCAAACCGTTAGACATTGAAAATGGCTTGGACGAACAAATCGAGATAGTGTCACCCTCAAGAGAAGAACAAATCATTGAACAGCAAATGTAAGTATGTAAAAGATACATACACACCGATAATAGCAATTTTTATCGAACAATACAAGAGACAATGAGAAGAATAGGATCATCACGTAGGGGTCTAAGTACTATAGTTACTGCTGGAATAATGCTCAGTGCAGTAGCAGTTTTGGGGAGTGCGGTGGTTACATGGTCAAGCGGAAACCTTAAAGCTTTTGAAATTGCATTATCCAATACAGCAGTTGCTAACACCAACAAGATTACTGAAAGTGTGTCAATAGAAAATATTGCATTTTGTTCTAATTGCGGTTCTGCCAACAGCAAAAATGTCACAAATGTAACCCTGACAAACACTGGAACCGTAAGTGTGACAATAACTCAAATCCAACTAAATAGTACAGCCATAACATCTTATTATTATTCTAAAAATTCACCATATTCTTCTTCTTCATGTCCACCACCTTCTGGAGTACCTACATGTTTGCCTACTACTATATCACCAAAACAATCGTACACCATATCTACAGATCTGAAATCACCTACAAAATGGAGTAGTCAAAAACCTGATACTATTACTGTTACTACCACAAGAGGTTCAATATTTACAACACAGGCGGTACCACCATGAAATCTAGAAGAGCACTTAGTACAGTAGTAGGAGCAGTGTTTGCCATAATTGCGCTAACAAGTACAGTCACTTATGTCTCATACAGTATGGGAATTTTAGATAATTACAACCAATCAGTGCTTACAAAAAATCAACAACTATCTGATGTCAACAAAGAAAAATTTCAAATTTCCAGTGTGACAGTTCCAAATAGCAAACTCAATATCACGGTTCTAAATACAGGAGGTGTTCCAATCAACTTTACAAAAATATGGATTCAAAACACTACAACATCAGCAACAAAAGATTGGGTTAGAAGCTATGTGCCAACACAGAATTTTGTAACTCCTGGCGGAGTATTGACAAACATAGGACAGTCCATAAATGTCATTCCAACAAACTCATACAATGTTAAATTAGTAACATCAAGAGGAAATACACAACAGTTCATTATGAATTCAGCAGGAGCTCAACCACTGAATATACAGTTATTAGCATTTCCAACCACTGTCCCAAGTGGATTCAAAAGTGAGTTAGTTATGGTAGTAATCAACAACAGTACAAGCACATTGGTCAATGTGTCACCTAACAACCCGACTCTAACCATCAATAATGTTGCTAATGATAATCCTACATGTACATCAAACGTGGTAACTCCTACAAAATATACCACACTATCCCCAGGCACTACAGCAATTTTCACGTGGGATATAACAGTAACAGGTACTGGAGGAGATAGTTGTACTGCATCGTTTACAACACCACTTCAAGGAGGATATGCACAAACATTAACATCACCTGCAATCATGCCAACTGCAATATCACTTTCTTCTACTACCTACGCTCAAAATTCAGGGATAATTACCATGGATTACTCTAGTTTTAAATGGATTGAAACTAGCGTATGGAATAACGATTGGCAGTTTCCAGCATCTGGTAGCATATCGGAAGCCTTCCAAGTAACATTTCAAAATAATAATGCAACAGCAGGTGGATATTTATTAAATATGTCAAAAAATTCACAGATATTATTAACACCTACTTTGGGTAATACTGCTTCATCGGCACATGTACCTTATGCATTCTTTATTGTTAACACCATTAATACAAATCCAAATACTAATTCCTATAGTTTAGCAGGATACTCTGATTATTCAGCTGGCATACCTAACCAAGGAGGTGTAAAAACCCTATATTTTGGTGCCATTAGCGCAAGCGGCGCCTCGCAAAATTGTAATGGACAGAACAACAATTGTATTCCAGCAGGCCAATACTATGGACTTTTGATTTTGTATGGAAAATATACAAAGGCAGGTAGTTTCACAGGTGGTACATATGCACAAACCATTCCCTTTTTTGCAATTGTGGGAGGGCCTTAACAATAAGATGTGCATTTAGAAATAATTGAGAAAATCCATATTCCAATCCATACAACAAACAAAGTGTACCGAAAAATTCCCCTCTTATTAAATAATATCTCAACAAGCGTTGTAATACCGAATTACATACACACCTTATTTATATAAAAACACGAATTTTTTGTACATGTCTGCATCGGACAATTCCAACCCAGACGACTTAGCATCAGCAGTAAAGGCAATGGATGACCTAGTAGAAGAGGCAATTCAGATATACGAGTTAGATAAGGAAAAAACCAACATCACAGATGAGTTGTACAACTCGTTAAAAGTAATAACAAATTATCTAGGATTTTCTATCGACGTAAACCCGCAACTTGTAAACTTGCCACAAGATACGAGATTAATACTAATGCCCTCTCTTGACCTGCTTATTATAAAACCCAATTTTAAATCAGAACAAAAAAGATTAGACCAGCTAAACTTGGATGAGATATCAAACATACTAAAATTTGTCATACCCAATATCATTAACATGGCAAGATCAGACAGACTACTAAAGAGCCAAAAAGTTTCATTTGTACGTGAAGCCACAAAGAGATTAAAACGACTACCTGGCTCTAACGTAGAAGACATGGTTGTAACAGATACAGCATTACAGGTGGATGGAATCTAAAACATGAAAGAAGACGACGTAATGTATTTTCATACAATTTCAGAACTCCAATCATCAGTAGAAAATGACTTGAAAACATTAAAGAAAAAATCAGTAGATTATTCAGAAGCAATAGGAGAAAAACTACGCTCTGGAAACACAGCAAGCGATTCTGCAGAAATGGCAGAACTAAAAGAAAAACTAGAAGGTCCAATAGATCCAAAAAAGAAAAAACCTGTAAAGAAAAAAGATCAAAAGGCAAATTGGTATGACTTGGGTCACATTTCAGTATATGACGGAATAGGACCAAAAGGTGAGCTAGAGATTTATTTCAAAGCATTAGAGGAATTAAAATCAAAGATGGAAAGACTAGAAAAAATCAAGACAGCAATAGACGACTTGATTGCAAAAGGAGTCAAGAGAGAATTGGGTTGCATGGCATTACTAAATCACGACTTGACTCTTCAAATATCATTCATAACAGCAAGGCAGCCAAAGGCCAAATTCACATACAAATCGATCTTTAATGTTCCTGGTGAACTCATTCATGAGATCAAAATTTAACAATATTAATCAAAATAATTACTATATATTACATTATTATAACATATTTCATATAAATTTCATATTCATAGAATTGAAGATCGGACACAATAGATCAAGATCATTAGACTTTCTATCAATAAATCCAAGTGCTCCAATATCAGGGATCCGTGTTTGAAAATGAATAACGAAGAACTCCAACAATCAATCTTTGATTCTGATACAGACTCTGCCATGTATGAACACAAGATGGCATTTGACAAGCTAAAAGATGAGCTTGCAAAGTTTGGCCTTACGACAAATCAGAGCAAGGTATACACATATCTTGGAAAATATGGTTCAAAAACAGCTCCAGAGGTTTGCAAGGCATTAAGATTACCAAGGACTGAAACATATCATTTACTAACAGTATTACAAAACAAAGGACTGGTATCGGCAACATTCCAGAACCCAATTCGATTCTCTGCCGAGCCATTAAACAAGGCAATATGGGTTCTAGTGAATGCAGAAAAAGAACGTGTCAGTACCTTAGAAAAACAAGAAAAAGACATTGTCAAACTCTGGGAATCCATTCCAGAATACACTGAAACTTCAGAAGTCAAGGATGACAAATTCCAGATGCTGCAAAGTGTCAATCAAACAAACAGCAAGATCAAAAAAATGATAGAGAGTGCCAAGAATGAATTTTTAATAGTTGGAGCAGAGAAAGACTTTCTAAGATTTTATCACTCAAACTTTTTTGAGGGTATCGATAATGAAAAAATAAAAATGCGATTATTGACATCAGTATCTGACAAGGTGTTGTACATATTTGACGACATTGACAGATCCAAAGTCAAGATGATGTCTTCTGAAATACGTGACAATCTATGTTTTCTGATAAAAGACAATGATGAAATCATATTCTTTATAAAAAATGCAAACCAGACAACTGAACAGACTACAGCAGTATGGACAGATTCAGACGCATTGATTTATTCAATGAGACTTCTTTTCGAGTCCATCTGGTTAAAATCAAAAAACATACACCTATAGCATCAGGGAGATATTCTCGGATGCAATATTTGCAACCCAAATTCATTTAGTTTCATTGGAAATATTTGCTCGCTGTGTTTTATTCCCCGTAGTTTTATCACCTGGATTGAGCGCTCCATGGTGTCTCCTTTTCTAGCATGGTGAATCAATACTACTCCTGATGTAACATACCATTCTGCAGGCATATTTTCAGACATTTCAGATTCAGAAAGTAGTATCGAGGTACAGTTTTGATCCTCAAGTGCATAAACCATCCCTTGCAACCCTTGTTTTATGTAAAAATCATCAGTGTACTGCATCGCAAGAACTGATAGTGAGTCTATGACAAGCCGTTTAGCACCAATTCTTTTGATACTGCTAAGTACAAGCTGGGTCAGATGCATGAATGGGACTGGCTCTCCTCGGTAAAGCGATTCATCCAATGCAATGAATCCCTCTTCTTTCTTAAATGGCCTAGCATCAATTATTATCATCTTTCCTTCTTCGATTAGTTTCTGAACATCCCAACCAAATGCTTTAAAATCATTTTTGATTTCAGCAGGACTCTGTGAAAGTGCTACAAATATTCCAGGCTCGTCAAAGTCTTTTGCGCCAGTATAAAGAAACTGCATTCCAAATGTAGTCTTTCCACTGCCTACCGGACCAGATACTACTATGGTTTGTCCTTGCCGGAATCCTCCCGAAACTACAGAGTCAAACCCTGGAATACCAGTTCGAACTTTAATAAAATCGTCCATATAAAAAAAGCCCAAAAAATGTATTTAAAGCCTAGTGAGGTTGAGGATATAACAAAATTCCAATAATGGAAAAAACTGTAAACAAAAATCCATTCACGATAACTATTTCTAAAACAGGTAATGCAGTTTCATAATGACCAAGACTCTAGGAATCATAGGTGGTGGACAGCTTGGAATGATGCTAACAGAGGCTGCAAAAAACATGTCAGACCATATTTCTGATACCATAGTTTTAGACCCAACAAAAAATTGTCCAGCATCAATAGTTGGAGCCAAACAAATCGTTGCAGATTTTAAAGATAAAAATGCCATAGTGGAACTATCTCTCCAGTCAGACATCATCACATATGAGATAGAGTCAGGAGACAGCAAGGTGTTGGAGTCATTACATGGCGAAGTCTCTATAAATCCATCACCAGGTACACTCAGAATAATACAAGACAAGTATCTACAAAAACAATTCTTGCGTCAAAACGGTATCCCTGTTGCAGACTTTGATGCAATAGAATCAATACAATATCTTGAAAAAAAAATCAACGACTTCCAATATCCTGCATTATTAAAGACAAGACGTGATGCATATGACGGTAGAGGAAACTTCAAGATAGAAAACCACTCTCAGATAGAAACAGCATACAAACAATTTTCGGGAAGATCCATGATGATTGAAAAATTTGTGGATTTCAAAATGGAAGTCTCAGTAATAGCGGCAAGAAACATTCACGGAGAAATTGCAACTTATCCACTAGTGGAAAATATTCACAAAGACAACATACTAGAGTTTACAATTGCTCCAGCACGAGTTGATTCCAAGATTGCATCAGAAGCCGATAGAATTGCAAAAAAGACAATGGATGTCTTTCATGGTGCAGGAGTCTTTGGAATTGAAATGTTTGTAACAAAGGACGACAAAGTATTGATAAATGAGATTGCTCCTCGAGTGCACAATTCCGGACATCACACCCTACAGTCAAGTGAGACGTCCCAGTTTGAACAGCACCTCAGAGCAATACTAGGATTGCCGCTTGGTAGTACAAAATTAAGACATGCCACAATCATGTGCAATATTTTAGGACCAAAGGACTTTGCAGGCAGATACAAGCCAATCACACTAGAGCAAAAAGATGGAGTATACCTAAAGATGTATCACAAGGACGATGCCAAGCCACAAAGAAAGCTTGGACACTTTAATGTAGTTGACGAGCAAGACACAAGAAACATGGAATTGTTGATGAAAAAAACCATAAAACTAAAAGAGTCCATCAGATTCATACCGCAAGAGTAAAGACTTATTTTTTTACCAGTGCAAAAATTCCGCCTGCACCATAAGCAGCCGCAATCATTATTCGTGATGTTATCACTGCAGTTGTTTGGTTTGATATTAATGATGTATCAAGCATAATTGCAAGAGGTATTGCGGCCAAAGATATTGCACCAACTATAATCTGCTCCAGGTTTACAAGACCACTATACTTTTTCATAAAGAAAAATGTAGATGTGTTTCCAAGGCCAATTCCAAACAATATCAGGTATTGGTACAAGTGTGGGGCTATTCCTATTGCTGCAAACGGAGCAGCCCAGCACAAACCATTTACGGCTTTAACAGCAGAAGGCCATTTGACACTGTTTTTCATCCTGCCCTTTATAGAAGACAGTAATGTCCTGAATTTTCCAAGGATTATACCAAATGTTATTGCAAAACTTCCAAACCAGATAATACCATAGTAAAATATTGGCTCCTTGTGCTCAAATGAGATCTCACTTAGAATGGAGGCAGAGCCAACTGCTATTGCTACGCCTACAAATAAAACTCCAAATGCACGTCTTACTGCTAAAGGAGATTCTTGCACAACTCAAAGTCAGATTTACCTCAGATATAATTTAAGAGATTGATTGGTACTTGAAGAAAATACCAGAATACAAAACGTTGAGTTTAATTATTTAATTCAATCTTGTCTTATTCTATGTCATACTCAAAAAAGCCTCTTGTTGGTATAATCATGGGGTCTAGTTCAGATAGCAAAATAATGCATTCTGCTGCAACTGCACTAGATGAGTTTGGAATAAAACATGAGGATCAAATTGTCTCTGCCCACAGAACTCCTACAAGATTGTTAGATTATGCAGTACACGCAGAAAAACAAGGGTTCAAGGTTATCATTGCAGGCGCTGGTGGTTCTGCACATTTGCCAGGCATGATTGCATCACATACCACAATTCCAGTGATAGGCGTTCCAATAATGGTATACAATGACAAGACAAACTCTGACAAGTTCAAGGCTTCAGCATTTGGAGGACTAGATGCATTGCTTTCAATATCTGAAATGCCAACAGGTTCACCTGTTGTTACAGTTGGCGTAAACAAGGCTGCAAATGCAGGATTGTATGCAATAAAGATTCTTGCAAATGAATTTCCAGAATTGAAGACCAAACTAAAAAAACACAAGGAAGTACAACACAACTCTGTTCTAAAAGAATCAGACGAGATGAAAAAACTTGGCCTTGCTAGGTTTGCAAGCAAGAGATTCAAAAAATAAACTAATTTCCACGGTTTGATATCTGCATTACTGGAATTGAAAAGTAAATTGGATATATCTTGCCAGTAGTGGGATGATTATAGTTCCATCTCTTGTCTTGTGGATCAATTTTCATAAACTGTGCAGACACCTCAGGAGACAACATCTTGTACGCCTCTTCACCTATTGTCATCTGGTTTGGCTGTGCAAGAGGTAGAATTTTTGAGGCAATACTAATACTGTGCCCTATCAAATCAGGCTCCGAACCAAGGACTACGATCCTGTCCTTTCCCACGTCAATTCCGATTCTTATGTTAATTTTTGGCAATCCAAAACTTGCAAACATTGGATTTAGTGAATGAGTTATCAACATGTTCATGGATCTAGCACAGCGTACCGCATTTTCTGCCATGTTTCCAAAATCTTTTAGCTCTGGGAAAAATGCAATCACTGCATCTCCAGTATATTTTAGAACAAAGCCTGCATGTTTTGATACCACAACAGACATTTCTTCAGAGAAGACCTTGATCAGTCCAGAGAGTTCATCTGAGCTTAGTGCTGTAGCAATTTTGGTAGAGCCTACTATGTCCACGTATAAAATGGCAGTATTGATCTCATTCTCAGGCCACAAGCTCAAGAATCTGTTTGAAATGTATTTGAGAAACGCTTGAGAGTAAGAATCACTTTGTTTTCTCTTGTATAATGAAAAGTTTCGTTGTATTCTAGTCAGACTTTGAATTAAAAATTCATCATCAGGTGTCATGATTTGAAATTTTTCAACAGGCTTTACTTGAGATATGACAGATTCCAAATTTTCAAGAGGAACGAATTTCTTTTCTATGACATCATAGTATCCCTTTTCTCCCTCTACTGCTTGTGGTTCAAGTTTTACCTTGCTTGTTGTCAGTCCAAAGGGAAAAGATGTTTTTTGCTTATTTGCTGCAATCAAAATGACACTATCATATTCACTCAGTGCCAGTCCTTGCTCATTTTCAACTCCAGAACTGATATCGACTATACGGGAGATTGGAAATATCGAGATTTTACCAGTGTTTGAGTTTGATCTTATTACTTCAATTACATCATGCTCAGAGTTGTCAGATACGGTTGTCTGAAGTATGAACTTGTCCCTAAATTCAGACCTGTACATGCCAGTACCTTTTGCAGCATGGACCTCAGAGCCAACAGTAGTACCACGGCTCTTTACTTTGACAATATTTACGTTAATTCCCATCATATCAAGCGCATCAGTTACAGCAGTAAGGTCATTTCTTGGCAGTTCTGCTTCGATTCGGATCATCCTAATCTAGACTAATTGTATTACGTAGTAATTTAAACTAGTTTTTGATTTCCAAATGTTATTTTCAATCACAACTTTAATTTACAATAAACCAAGCAGTGATCTCTTGGAATTAGGGGAGATTCTGTATGGCATCATTTCAGAGTATGGCGAACAAAGAATACTCTCAGACATAATACAAGGCGAGAGTACTGAAATAATAAAAAGTATTTTTGAGCAGTGTGTATCAAGCATAGAAAAAAACAGTGAGATAGGACCCGACACTCGTGTTACAGTTGCAGAAGGATTATCGCATTATTTGCTTACACTAGCAATGATCCCAAGCAAAAGAAAAACCACATTCCAGTCAGTTGAAATCGATATTGCCGTTCCAGATACCATAACACTTGGGACATCACCACAAGATGTAATTTTAATTTCTTTTCCAAAAACAAATGATACCAATGTTATAAAATCTCAAATTGAAAACATGAAGAAACTACAACCAAATCAAGATAACATATGGATTGTTCTTGAAGAGGACATGAAACTTGGAGCCAAGACATACACGCTCAGTGGAGATATCACATTTGCAAACATGGTAAATGATCTGATTAGTTTCACTGCAGGCAAAAAACAATCCAAATTGAAAATTTTCAAGATATGAGAGATTTCAAATCAACATTTTTTTCAATGTATGAAATCATCTCATCAATATTATCATAATCTCGGATAAACGGTAATACTCCCAAGATTGGAACACCTGTTATCTCATGAATTGTAGTAGGAGCATTTTTCTCTGCAGGTCCACCATTTTCATCGTAATTGTTAACAATAATTCCTTTCACCGAAATACCATAACCTCTACATGTCTTGATAGTCATCATGGTATGATTCAGTGTTCCAAGAGTAGACCGTGTGACAACTATTGTTTCGAGGTCTAGATCTTTTATCAGGTCTGCTACAAAATAATCTCTTGCCAGTGGAGTCAGTATCCCTCCAATGCCTTCAACGAGCATCATATCATGTTTATTTTTTAATTTTGTAAATTGTTCAAAGATGATTTTTTTATCAAATGGTATGTCAAGCATCTTACTTGCATCATATGGGGAAACAGGTAGAGGCATGAATATCGGATTTATTTCGTTCTCAGGATCAGTCACTTTGGAGGCATGATATAATATGGAAACATCAGATGATTTGAAGCCAGTTTTTTGCAATACTCCTGTTGCAGCCGGCTTCATTATACCTACATCAATTCCTGATTTTTTTATGGAAGCGGCAAGTGCTGCAGTGATAGTGGTTTTTCCAACACCAGTGTCAGTGGCAGTTATGAAATACGATTTCATAAGAGATGCTCACTAAAGTTATTTAATAATCCACCTTATCATTATTAATCCGACCCACTGAAAAATTCCATGCGCAGTTTTGTCTGGCACCCATATACACAGATGAATGACTGGAAAAAATTTGATGTAATTTCCAAAGGAAAAGGCATGTGGTTGTATGATTCTCAGGGCAATGCCCTGATGGACGGGGTAGCAAGCATGTGGTGTAACGTATGGGGTCACTCTAACAGAGAACTGACAAATTCCATCATAAAACAGTCAAAAATGCTTCAACATTCTTCGTTGTTCAACCTAACAAATAACAAAGCAGAAGAGTTGGCAGAAAAACTGGTAAAACTAGCCCCTGAGATGTATAGAGTATTCTACTCTGACGATGGCTCTACTGCAATGGAGATCTCTGCAAAAATGGCATTACAGTACTGGAATAACATTGGTGAGAAGAGGACAAGGTTTGTCTCACTTGAGAATGGTTATCATGGGGATACCATAGGTGCCATGTCTCTAGGGTATGTGCCACTATTTTTTTCAAAATTCAAGTCTACATTATTTCCAGTTCTAAGAACTCCAACACCGAACAGATACCGAATCCCAAAGGGTTACTCGTTTGAAGACTATCAAGAATTTTGCCTTGAGAAAATTGAGCAAACACTTTCAAAAAATAACAACATTGCCGCATTTGTAATGGAAAGTGGTGCACAGATGGCAGGTGGCGTTGTAATCTACCCGAAAGGATTCCAGAAAAAAATCAGCAAAATGTGCAAAAAGCACAATGTCTTGTTCATACTAGATGAGATAGCGACAGGTTTTGGAAGGCTAGGATCAATTATTGAGTACCAAACCCAAGAGAGCACTCCAGATATTGTATCGTTTGGAAAGATGTTGTCAGGCGGATATCTTCCACTTGCTGCAACACTTGCAACCAAAAAAGTATACGATTCATTTCTTGGCGAATACAAGGACATGAAACATTTCTTCCACGGACATACATTTACTGGAAATCCTCTAGCATGTGCAACAGCTCTGACAAATATTTCATTATACAAAAAATATAATCTAATGTCAAAAATAAAAAAACGTGAAGCCCAGATCCGGTCTCGTGTAGAAGAGATCTCCAATTTGGGCCTAGTTGGAGATGTAAGACACAAAGGAATGTTGATGGGAATAGAACTAGTATCAAACAAAAAGACAAAAACTCCAATATCGCCTCAGAAACGATTGCCCCAGAAGATCTTCATCGAGGCAAAAAAACATGGAATTTACCAAAGAACCCTTGGACACATAGTCATGATAGTGCCCCCACTTGCCATATCAGAGCAAGAATTGGACTTTTTGCTAGACGGGACCATAAAGACAATCAAGAATGTCTCATCCCAAGTGTGAGAACGTGATAACGGTATGAAACACTATAACCGCCTTTGACGTAATAATTACAATGCCACAGATTCGAATTTGCCCAGCATGTAACAAAGTTTTACAAACTGGTGAGATACACAGGTGTTCCGATACCGCATCAGAGTATGTTACATGTGAAAAGTGCGGTGAAATATACACCAAATCAAGACCGCATATTTGTCCAACCAGAATCTAATATATCCATTGTAAACCATTCCAATATACCAGGTTTACAGTTAAAATAATCTTAATTAATGGATTTAAATCAGAGTAGACATTGACAAGTGAAGCTGATTTTATAATTTCCTGCAGAGACAAGGTATTATCAGGACACAGAATCTCAGAAGAAGAATCTGAAAGACTCATCAATGTATCAGATGATTCGCTACAGGTTCTGTCTGATGCAGCTAATGAAATTACAAGAAAATTATGTGGTGATATTGTAGATGTTGAAGCACTGATTAATGCAAAAAAAGGCAAATGCCAAGAAGACTGTTCATTTTGTTCCCAGTCTGCATTTTTCAAGACAGGTATTGACACATACAAACTGTTGCCACCAGAGACAATAGTACAAAATGCAATGCTTGCAAAAGAAGATGGCGTGAAGAGCTTTTGTCTTGTTTGCGCATGGCGTGGTCCAACGGAGAAAGATTTTGAACAAATTTCTACAATCATAGAAAAGATAAACCATGAAGTTGGAATAGAGGTCAACTGTTCGCTTGGTTTTATCAACAAAGACATGGCAATCAAACTAAAAGATCTTGGAGTGAAACGCTACAACCATAACCTAGAAGCACCAAGAAGCTTTTTTGAAAAGATATGCACCACTCACACATATGATGACAGGATGGAAACAAACCATATTGTCAAAAGTGTAGGCTTGGAATTGTGCTGTGGAGGAATAATTGGCATGGGAGAGACAAGAATACAGAGACTAGAGCTAGGACTTGATCTTGCAGGATTGAGTCCGGAAGAATGCCCAATCAACATGTTAGTACCACAAAAAGGAACGCCTCTTGAGCTACAGACAAGACTCTCAATATCAGAAATACTACGTACAATAGCAGTCTTCAGGTTTTTGATGCCAAAGACAATACTCAAGATTGCAGGAGGAAGAGAAGTTTACCTCTCAAATGACCAGGAAAAAGTGCTTCTTGGTGGTGCAAATGGAATCATTACAGGAGGATATCTAACAATTGGCGGAAACAAACCATCAGATGACTTTCAAATGATATCAAAAATAGGCCTTGAAGCCTAGAACTGATTTTATCAGTTATAGATTAAGACAGATAAAGAAGGCAAACCTGTATCGAAGACTTGTTGACAACAAAGTTTCAGGTCCATACATCATAATTCACGGAAAAAAGCTGGTAAATTTATCATCAAACGATTACCTCGGTCTTGATTCAGGATTTAGTTTTTCTCAGATCCAGTCAAGTTCAAGATTGATTTCAGGAAATGATATATCATTTAAGAAACTCGAAGACAGTCTTGCACATCATAAATCAAAAAATTCCGCGCTAGTATTTCCAACAGGTTACATGGCAAATCTCGGTGCAATTTCTATCCTAGCACAAAAAAATGATCTCATACTAAGTGATGAGCTAAACCATGCAAGCATAATTGATGCATGTAGATTATCCCATGCAAAAAAAACCATCTACAAGCACAATGATATTACAGATTTAGAAAAAAAATTACGTAAAAAAGCAAAAAGAAAGTTTGTCATAACAGAAGGAATATTTTCAATGAATGGTGATTTTGCAAGACTAGACGAAATAACAAAACTATGTCAAGAAAACAATGCATTTCTCTTGCTTGATGACGCGCATGGAGATTTTGTAGCAGGCAGAGATGGAAGAGGGTCAGCAGACCATTTCAGAGTTGCAAAAGATATTGACATATACGTCAGCAGTCTGAGCAAGGCACTTGGGGCGTTTGGAGGATACATTGCTGCAAAAAAAGAGATAGTTGATCTTGCAGTAAATACTTCCCGGCCATTTATCTATACATCCGCATTGCCAGGATTTTTGGCAGAACTTGCTCTGAAGCGATTTTCATCAAACAGGGAAAAGAAACGATTACAATTATGGAAAAAAATAGAACAATTCAGCAAAGGACTAGAATCAATAGGATATACAATCGAGTCTCAAAGCCAGATAATTCCAATCATAATAGGAGATGAGAAAAGGACACTTGAGTTTGGCAAATATCTGCAAAATAATGGCATATTTGCCCAGCCAATACGGTATCCTACTGTAAACCTGGGTTCTGCCAGAATACGAATATCGGTCACAGACTGGCTTTCAGAAGACATCATTTCAGAGTCACTTACAATCTTTGAAAAGGCAGGAAAAAAGTTTGGCGTTACCTAAACCAAATTTGGTAGAGATTTGGAACAAGGTATTAATAAAAAAACAGCAACAATGAAACCATGGTAGAACTCACTATAGGCATTGCGGCCATAGCAGGGCTTGGTTCTTTTCTTGCACCATGCATACTACCAATGATTCCAGCGTTTCTTGCATACATTTCTGGAACAACATTGACAGAACTTCAGAAAAATAATGGTACAGTAAACCTTGTTTCAAGCAGACTAAACATCATCCTAAATACTTTATTTTTTGTCGCAGGTTTTACAATTGTTTTTTCGGTTCTCGGTGTGATTCTAAACAGCGTACTTTCAGCATCTGCAGGATCGTTGCTTGCAGGATTTAATCATGTTGGTGGAATCATAATAATTGCATTCGGCGTTTTCATGCTATTGTCATCCAAGATTTCAAAACTCAATTTTGAGAAAAAGATCTTGCCAAACAGGACCAAGTCAAGTTATCCACTTTCATTCCTATTTGGTCTTGCATTTGCAACTGGCTGGACTCCATGCATAGGACCAATTCTTGGAAGCATTCTAACACTTGCTGCAACAACACCAAGTCATGCATTCATCTTGCTTCTTAGTTATTCAATCGGATTAGGAATACCGTTTATCTTGATGGGGGTGTTCTTTTCAAGGTTCACAGGATTCATAAAATCAATGAGTAAGCATTTGAAATACTATTCCATAATAATGGGATCACTTATTATCACATTAGGAGTTCTGGTATACACAAATCAGCTTGCAGCAATTGCAAGTTTTCCGTTACTAAATAACATACTATTAGGATGATAATGATGAGAAAAGAGATTAAAACCGCAATAATTGGTGCGATAATCATTGTAATAGCAATAGGAGGACTGGCTGTATTTTTCACATCACTTGATAAAACCGTTGCAAGTACAGGAAATCAAATAACTATAGACAAGACAAATACTGGAAACAGTTCTAGTGCACAGACTACATATTCTGATGAAAGTAATTATCCCAAAGCCCCCGATTTAGTCGGCATTTCAGGTTACATCAATACAACACCAGAACAATTACAAGCAAAAATGGAGACAAGGTAGTATTGTATTGATTTTTGGACTTATAGCTGTATCAACTGCATCAGAACTTTTCCATATCTTAAAGCATGGAACGACAAATATGCAGACAAGGGCTTGTTGATAATCGGAGTACATTCTCCAGAGTTTGAGTTTGAAAAAGATATAAACAATGTAAAGATGGCTGCGCAAAAATATGGATTGACATATCCAATAGTACTTGATAGTGATCACATGACATGGGATGCATTTTCAAACAGATATTGGCCTGCAGAATACATCACAGATGATCTTGGACACATCAGACATACTCACTTTGGAGAAGGAGAATATGATCAAACAGAAAAAGTAATACAACAACTACTTGATCAAAGAGCAAAAAGACTTGGACTAAACACCACTACAGATCAAAGCCTTGTCAACTTGCAAGCGCATGAGTTTTCATTATTCGAAACCCCAGAACTATATTTCGGATATGACTTTGCAGATGGAAGAAACTATCTTGGAAACTCGGAAGGATTCCAGCCAGATAAGACAGTCAGTTATACCATCCCATCAGACTTGCAAAAAGATCATTTCTATCTAGATGGCCAGTGGCAGAATCTTCATGACAGCATGAAATTGGCATCAGATAATGGAAAAATAGTTTTACCATACACAGCACAAGATGTGCATATCGTAGCATCAGGTACTGGTACTGAAATACAGATACTGCTAGATGGTAAACCAGTTACAAGTGATGATGCAGGTCAAGATACCAAAAATGGTACGGCGGTCATAACAGAAAACAGATTGTATAACATCATATCATCAAAGCAGGCAGGCTCTCACACTGTCACCATCATAGGGCACCCAGGCTTTGAAATCTACACATTTACCTTCGGGTAATCAAGACAAAATGTTTCTAAATTCGAATTTAGAAACATATCAAACTAACTGGTTCCAGACTTTACTGTAACCCTAGTCTGCTGTCACTATAGTTACACATCAAGTAAGAACATGGTTGTTTAAAACAACATTT